>Ga0210049_1002462_pt1 | contig 17233 bp, 20 predicted proteins | sample CryGeyCG2014_300_2_FD_183964 | JGI IMG/M metagenome (GOLD analysis project Ga0210049, IMG submission 183964) | Groundwater microbial communities from aquifer - Crystal Geyser CG06_land_8/20/14_3.00 (SPAdes) (version 2) | ecosystem: Environmental > Aquatic > Deep subsurface > Groundwater | place... | reverse complement strand
TCTTTCTCTTGTGCTTTAAGATGCCTCGGTTACAGATGGAACAGAATCATTTTCTCTATGTGGAAAAACAATACTGTGTATGATGAAAATGTACTGCTGGCTAATTTCGCCAAACAGTCAATTGCGGTTGATTTATCAAAGAACTTAAAGTTTTTTCCCGCTGCCGCTTGACATAGTGTGTCCACAGATAGTCACAGAATTGCACTGAATTTTTCTGTGTTTTTCTGTGTCATTCTGTGGCTACCATTTTTTACTTTACAGAACCTGTTTCAGGTTTACCTGCTTCAGGAATTTTTATTTTTACTCCATCTTTAAGATTTTCTTGACCTAAAATTACAACTTTAGCTCCTTCTTTTAGCCCGGAAATTATTTCCACTTCGGTGTTAGATTCAATGCCAGCCGCGACTTTAACCATTTTTGCCGTATCGCTGCCCACAACAAAAACATATTTATCTCCGTTAGGTTTCACTATTAAAACATCTTGAGGAACAACCAGAACATTTTGTTTTTGCTCTGTTATAATTTCCAGTGTCGCAGTCATTCCGGGTCGAACCCTTGTATCCTGCGGGATTGACACTTCAATATCAGCAGTTCTGCTTTCCGTTCGCACTCCGGGAGTTATAACCGATATTTTCCCGATTAGAAAATTATTACCAAACGAGTGAATTTTTACTTTTACGCTCTGACTTAATTTTATTTTGGAAACAGATTCTTCTGAGACGGCGGATTTAATAATCAGTTGTTTCAAATCAGCAATTTCAATAAGCGACTGCTTGATTGAAACATTGCTTCCGACTTCAATATTTTTTGATATAACCGTACCTTTAATCGGGCTGACTACGGGAATGGGTTTATAAAGTTTTTTTGCCGAGTCAAGTCGCTCTTTGGCTTCATTAAGTTTTTTCGCCAGTTCATCTTTTTCTTGCCCTGTTGACTTTTCATAATCTATCTTTGCCTGTTCATAATCCGCCTGCGCCTGACCTAAAATATTTTGCTGGTCAGCAGGCATAATATAACACAGGATTTGTCCTGAACTAACATTATCGCCTTCAACGACATTCAGTGATGAAACACTGCCTTCTACCGGAGAAGTAACCCAAGAATGTATTTTAGAATCAACTGTCCCAGCCAGCATTATCGTGGATGAAATGGATTTCGGCAGCAAAACATCAACTTTTGCAGGAAACACTTTTTCTTTGGATTGTTCTTTTTTTGCACAGGCAGATACAAATAACATAACTACTAATAAAATATTTCCCGTCATTCTGAATCCCGCCAAGGCGGGACCTTGCTCTGTGAAAAATCTCTTTATGTTTTTCATTTGTTAACCTCCGATGAAATTGCCTCAGGACAAATATACTCAATTTCCGCCAATGAAATTTTACAATCAATAATGTTGTTGATGTAATTTAATTCTGAGTTCAACCACACCGTTTGAGAATCTAGCAACTCTGTAGCGGTTATTTTGCCGGCATTATATTTTAGCTCGGCTGCAATTAATGTCTCTTTTGAAAGGTCCAGGACTTTTTTTGTTGTTTTCAAGCGATTTAATTTGTCAATAACTGTTGCTTGGGCTGATTGAAATCTTACAGTCAGATTTAACTTAACCTGTTTTTGTGTCTCTATAACCTGACTTTTTTTATACTTTGCCTGATTTATTTTTGAGATAATTGCGCCACTGTGAAATAGTGGCATACTTAAACCAACCCCAGCGTACCAGTTTTGATTTCCCGGAAAAAATGTCTTGTCTTCCCAGAATTGATTTGCCCGAATGAATACGGTTGGATAAATTTCTCCTACTTCGGCAGAAATATCATGTTTTGCTTTGTTCACTAAATTATCTATGTATTTTAACTCGGGATTGTTTTCAAATTCATCATTAACACAAAGGGTATTTATTTTTATATTTTCATTTATTCCCGGTAAATCAAATAATATATTAACCTGTTCATTTACTCCCATGGCATAACCTAATAGCAGTGATTTTGTATATACAAGATTTTTGAGATTATCAGTAATATCTTCTGCTGATGCAAGTTGTGTTTGAATTTTTAAAACATCTAAGTTCGTTGTTTTACCACTGTTATACAATAACTGAGCGATATTATATTGTTCTTTTAATTTGTCAATTAATTTTTCCTGTGTCTTTAATGCGAACAGGGCACGCAATAGTTCATAATATGCTTTTTTTACTGATAAATGTACTGTTCTTTTCAATTGCTCATATTTTTGTGTTTCCGCATCAAGTGTTGCCCGGGAAGATTTTATTTTTGCAATGTTTTTTCCGCCACCGAACAAAATTTGTTTTAGTGACAGTTCTGCATAATAATCATCCAGTGACTGACCAAATAATGCTTTCTTGCTCGGCAATTGCCAATCATATTTCAGATAACTCATATTAGCGTCAATCTGCGGCAATATGTTACTTATCTCCTGATGATATTTAGAATTCATTTCTTTTATCTTATATTGTTGAGAGATTATTTCAGGATTATTTTTATCGGCAGTACTCAGACACTCTTCAAGTGTTAATGTTTTCCCTTCGCAATAACCGTAAATATAAAAAAATAAAAATATGGTAATTACCGTCAATAATATTTTTCTTGTATTTTTCATTTTTTATCCTTTCTGAATAAATCCGGTTGCCTTATTTCAAAATATTTATCTCTTAAATAAATTTCCATAATTTTGCCAATTAAAATAAATACCGGTAATGTAACAAGTGTCCGCAATAGCGAGAATTTTAGCCCCAAAAAACCTATTTCAAATGTTAACATTGGTATTTTAAGCGTAGAAAATGCACCGAGATAGATAAAAATATTTTTTATACTTGCACCTTTTTTCCACAACATGTACGCAACCGGAAATGCGCCGTATAGCGGACCTGCCTGAAGCATCGCAAGAAGTATTACCCAGAAAGTCCCTTTTATACCCGAATCCTTACCGATATGTTTTTCTACTTTTTCTTTAGGAAACCAGACATCAAAAAGACCAACCAATATAAACATAAACGGTAAAAAAGCTATCATTTCAGTAAAAAATAACCAGAAATTGTTTTGAATGATTTTTCCGGAACTTAAATTTAAGGAATGTGCAAGCAGAATAAATATACCGAACAAGATAAATAACATATATTCTGTCTCTGCAATTCGTAAAATATATTTTTTCATAAAAATATTCCTATAATCAATCCTATAACCAATGCACCTATAAAACTCAATGCATTTCTTATTAAACTTACTTTCATCCCGAAATATTTTGCTTCCAGTGGTAAGGTTAATACCCCCACCATCATCAAAGTTGTAATAAAAACCGCGACAACAGTATATGTCGCACCGCTTTTAAGAAGTATTGCCGCTAAAGGATAAGCGATGAATCCAGGTATCAATGATACTGAACCTAAAACAGCAGCAATCATTACACCTGTTATTCCGGAGTTCTTTCCTAACAATTTGATTAAGGTCTCATTCGGTACAAGATATAAAAATATGCTTACCAGAATCAAAACATTTAAAATAGTCGGAAGTAACCCCAGAAACATCTTTAGTCCTTTTCTAATTCCCATAAAGGTTTTCTTCCTATCGGCAAAAAAAGAAATTACCAAAAAAATAAAAGTTAAACCTAAAAGTATTTTCATCCCTGTTTAGAAAAATCTCCCATAAATCATTCCGGTAATTGTTGACATTACAACAACAAGTGAAATATAGACAAGCATTTTTTTTGTTCCCATAATACTTCTTAAAACAATCATGTTTGGTAAACTTAAAGCAGGTCCCGCCAATAAAAGCGCCAGGGCAGGACCCGTACCCATACCGCTTCCCATTAAACCCTGCAATATCGGTATTTCGGTAAGTGTCGCAAAATACATTAAGGCGCCCGAAACTGAAGCAAAAAGATTCGCCCATAGTGAATTCCCGCCTACAAGCATTGCAACATATCTATTCGGTATTATACCGGTATCCATATCCGGTCTGCCCATCAAAAATCCCGCAACCATTACTCCGCCTAAAAGCAAAGGAAAAATCTGTTTTGCAAACCCCCATGTGGAACTTGTCCAGATAGAAAGTTCCTCTTTTTTAAACCAGGATTTAAGAATATATGTGAGGACAAACAACAATATTATTGTCACAGGCCAATGAATTTTATACACAGCGTTCCATAACCCTACGGGTTGCGCCGGTTTACCCCATGTAGCAAATATAAGTATCATAACCATTGTTAGAAAATAAATAGTTGTTTTCCATAAAGGTCTTGATTCTTCTATCTGACTGGTATTGAACATTGTATCGTTTTCTATCTTTTCCTTTTCTTCTTTTCTATAAATAAATGCCATTATTAAACCAATTATTATTGAAAAACTTACTGCCCCTACCGCCCTGGCAATGCCTATTTCCATTCCCAGGACCCTGGCTGTTAAAATAATTGCAAGGATATTGATTGCCGGTCCGGAATATAGAAACGCAATTGCAGGACCGATTCCCGCTCCTCTTTTAGATATGCCTGCGTATAAGGGCAGAACCGTGCAGGAACATACGGCAAGTATAGCGCCTGATACCGAAGCGACGCCGTAAGATAGAAATTTATTTGCCTTCGGCCCGAAATATTTCATAACCGATGCCTGTGAAACAAAAACAGATATTGCACCCGCTATAAAAAATGCTGGAACAAGGCATAAAAGCACATGCTGGCGGGCATATTCCTGTAGCATATTGAACGATTCAAGTATCGCTCCCTGCATTCTTAAATTACTGAATGGCAGAAAATATGCTAAAAGGAAAACGAGAACTATTAAAATAAGTTTTGTTCTTTCTTTCATCTGCATTGTCCCATACTTGTTAAACAACCGACTACAATTTTTCCGTTTTTTCTTAATGCAACTCGTTTTGTTAGTCGTTCAATATCTTCATTATTTTTTGGTATTGCTTTTAAGGTTTGTAATATATTTCTATGAAATGCATTTTTAGGCTCAACAATAGAATAAAAAACAAATCTGCCCTCTTTTCTTTCTTTTACAAGTCCCGTAAGTTTAAGTTCCCTGATGTGTTTTGAAATGTTATACTGCGCAAGTTTAAGCGAATCCATTATTTCGCAGATGCAGAGTTCCTTTTTGCTAAAAGTAAAAAGATGTAAAATTCTCAATCTCGTTTTATCGGAAAGTGCTCGGAAGACATCCGTAAATTTTTCCATAATTTCCTCCAAAGTATGCTTATATGCCCTTTTAAGCATATTATACAAAAAACAAAAAAACTTGTCAAGCGAAAAATGCGTTTTGGATTTTTTTAACCGCGAGGGTGAAACTTTTTGTGCTGCTGTTTAAGGAATTTTCTATCAATATGAGTATAAATCTGCGTCGTTGAAATTGAAGAATGCCCCAACATCTCCTGAATTGTCCGCAAGTCCGCCCCTCTTTCCAAAATGTGCGATGCAAAAGAATGCCTTAATGTGTGCGGTGAAATTTTTTTCGTAATACCGGCTTTCCGTGCATATTTTTTTATTATTTTCCAGACGGAGATTCTTGAAATTTTTTTCCCGGACGGATTGAGAAAAAGTATGTCGTTATCTATTATTTTTTTACGGATATTCCAATATTTTTTTAATGATTCTTCTGCTTTTTTTCTTCGAGCATCTAAATAATGTTTCATTCTTTCAATTTCTTTTCCTTCCCGAACTTTTAAATAATTTTCTATTGCTTCAATTGCTTTTGAACCGATAGGAACAATCCGTTCTTTGGAACCTTTGCCCAAACATTTTGTAAATCCGACATCTAAATTTAAGTCAGAAATTTTCAGTTCCGTCAATTCCGACACCCGCATTCCCGTCGCATAAAGAGTTTCCAAAATTGCCTTATCGCGGATGCCTTTTAATTTTGTTAAATCCGGCGTTTCAAGGAGTTTTTCCACTTCTTCAATTGTTAATGTATCCGGCAAATATTTTTCCAGTTTTGGTGATTTTAATTGAACAGCAGGATTTATTTTTATGTGTCCTTCGGTAAAAAGAAATTTGTAAAAACCCTTTATCGCTTCCTGTTCCCTGAAAATGGTCGGCGCTGATTTTTTTAAGAGTTTTCTTTCCCAGAGATAATCCATTATTTGTTCCTCGGTGATTTCAAGCAGAGACAAAAAATGTTTTTTAAGATATTCAAAATAACTTTCTAAATCCCGCTTATATGCTAAAGTAGTATTTTTGGCAAGTCCTTTTTCGACGGAAATGTATGATATAAAACTGTTCAGATATTCTTTTACTTGCATAGATTATTTCAGGAAAGGATTGGATTTTTTTTCCGTTTCAATAGTTGTATCGGGACCGTGCCCTGGATGAACTTTAGTTTCATCGGGGAGTGTTAAAATTTTTGTTTTAATTGAGTTTGTAAGTTGGTTAAAATTTCCCCCAGTCAAATCTGTTCTGCCGACGGAACTTGCAAATAATGTGTCGCCGGAAAAAAGATGATTTTTAACAAGGATGCATAATCCGTCACGGCTATGTCCCGGTGTGAAAAGAAATTTTAACTGGGGTAATGACCCGAAGTTTTTTGTTTCATCGTCCTTTTCCGGACGGTAAATTTTTATATTAAATTTTTGTTTTATTTCGTTGTTTGCACCCGTGTGGTCAAAATGATTGTGGGTGTTTATTATTGCAGATGGTTTTAATTTATTTTTTACAATTTCAGAAATTATTTTTTCCGCTTCGTCGCCCGGGTCTATAATAACGGCATCTTTTGAATTTTGGTCAAAAACAATGTAACAGTTTGCTTCAAGATAACCGACCGTGATTTTTATTATTTCCATAATAGAAAGATAATCGTGATTATAAGATTTGTAAAAAATCCTGAAAGCCAATCATCTGCTATAATTCCGACACTTCCCTCTGCTTTTTGGACAGATTTTATAAAAAACGGTTTTTTAATATCAAAAAATCTGAATAAGATTATGCTAACAATAAGAATTAAATTTTTTTTTGGCAAGGTTTCAACTGCCATAAAATAACCCAATATCTCGTCAATTACAATTCTCTGGTCATCTTTTACACCGAATAATTTTTCCGCTTTACCGCATACTAAAAATGCCGTTATGAATACCAAAAAACTGACAATATAAAAAATTTTTGTCGGCAGATACCACCAAATCGCCGCAGCAAGGAGTGTCGCAAAAGTTCCGGGTGCTTTTGGAATATAACCGACGCCAAAACCGGTCGCAAAAAATTTTACCAAAAAATTATTCATTTTTTAAGAAAAGATATTTGTGTTTAAAGATATAACTTAATCCCGAAATCAGAGTCAGAATCGTGGTTATGAACATCAACACAAAAGGCATGATTTTAAGAATAGGAATTGTGTGAAGGTCTATTATAAAAAATTCAGTGAGCAGAGAGTTTATGCATAAAATTACAAGAATCGTAATAATTGTTATCATCTGTATTGTGGTTTTGAATTTGCCAGAAAGTGCGGCAGGTATTATTATATTTTTTGTTGCAGCAAGAGATCGCAGACCTGTTATAATAAATTCTCTGGAAATTATGGCGATGACCATCCACGACGGGATGTTAAGTTCTCTAATTTCAACAAACGATATGAAAGCCGCCAACACTAAAAGTTTATCCGCTAATGGATCCATAAATTTTCCGAAATCGGTAACCGTTTTATATTTTCTTGCGAGATAGCCGTCTATCGTATCTGTTATGGATGCGATTACAAAAATAAGCAAAGCAGTCACCCGCATAAAAAATTCGTCATAAATCATAAAAAATATGAAAAACGGAACGAGTGAAATTCTTAAAAGAGTAATTTTATTCGCGATATTCATGGCAATTTTATTTCTCCGACCAGTTTACCTTTCGGAAGTTCAACGGATGTTCCGTTTAGGGAAACCGCGATTCCCGATAGATTTCCTATTCGCAAACTGAATTGTTCTGCCGACTCAAAAGTTTTTATTGTGTTGGGCGGAATTATACCCTCAAAAATCGGATTTTCGCCTTCTTTTATCCTTATCCATACGCTATCGGTTGTTCGAAGTTCAAGATGATTTTTTTTGATTGCCTGCTGAACTGAAGTTGTTTCCGAGATTTTGTTGGATTTTAAAATATTTGAAATCATTACAATTAATCCGAATATCAATATCACACCGGTCATAATTATTAAAACAGGAATGATTTTTGTAAGATTTATATTTTTTTTGACAGGTTCACTCTTAATTCTTACCGTGGTAACTTTTGGAAATTGTATCGGATTTGATTTTTTATATTCGGAAATAATTTCATCTGGGTTCACCCCCAATGCATTGGAGTAGTTTCTTAGAAATCCCAAGGTCATTACTTCTGCCGGTATTTCGGAGAATTTATTTTCTTCAATAGAATGGAGATATTTCGGATTGATTAAAGTTCTGGCTGAGACATCTTCAACGGATAGTCCCAAATCCTGCCTTTTTTCTTTTAGTTTTGAACCGATATCCATATAAAACCAATTAAAAATTAAAAGTTAAAAATTAAAAATGTTTTCCACCATAATTTTACATTTTAGCGAAGCGTCATTTTACATTTTTAATTGCCTTTTAGAACGGTGATGAAATTATTTGTGCGCCTTTTGGAATCTTGAATTTGAAAACGGAATCTTTTATTCCTTTATTTGTTTTTATATCTGAGATTATTACCGTTGATATGACCGTTTCGGAACTTATTTCCGTTTTTTCACAGAGATAGGTTTCTTTGGAAATCCACAGTTTTACTTTCATATCATTTGGTTGACTTTTCAATATAAGTAAAAGCACATAATATTTTTCCGTATCATCTTTTTCGGAAAGTAAAATATAATAATTATTTTTTAACTTGGTAATCGTGGATGAAAAGTTGAATATTCCTTTCGGAAAATTTCCTTTATCTGAAAGTGACTTCCAATCGTCAATCATAACCTGATTAAACTCTTTTTGATAGAAAAATATCTTTTTGCCGTCGGAAACAACAATTTGTTTTTCCGGTTTTGAGTGTTCAATCCTGAATAAATCCGGTTTTTTGAAAATCGCCTCTCCGGTGATATTTGATTTTTCCTGCGTCAGTGCGATTAAAATTTCCTGTTTGAATGAAAATGAAACATCAGAAATTTTTAAATCCGCCTCATCCATCTTTTTCAGTATTTCGTCAACTGCTTTTGGAACTTCCGTTGAAGTGGTGTATAAAGAGTATTTAGAATTTTCACTTTCTTTATACATTTTTATTATGCGTTCAGCCATTATAAATTGCTGAGTCGAAAAAATAATGAGTGCTGTAAAAAAAACTTTTTTCATAATTTTTCCTTACTCAAAAACTCTTCAATTTTATCCGTAAAAACTTCCCATCTGTTCGTACCTTCCGGTTTTCTGATAAAGCCCTCAACTTCCAATCGGCTTAAAACATCCGCAGCGCGGTTCCCGAACCCGTTTGCTTTCAACAAATCATATGAAATTCTTTTTCTTTCAAGTGCGAGTTTCAGAGCATCAATCAATTCCTTTCTGGATTCTTCCGAAACTTCTTTTTTTTCAGTTGCAACAATCGTCTCAAAAATATCCTCATAATCCGGTTTCGCTTGCTTTTTTATAAAGTTCGTTACTCGTTCAATTTCTTTTACCGAGACATAATTACCCTGCATCCGCATCGGTTTTGAAGAACCCGTCGGAAGATAAAGCATATCGCCTCTTCCCAACAAATCTTCCGCACCGTTGACATCCAAAATAACGCGGGAGTCGGTTTTTGACAGAACCTGAAACGCAATCCTTGCGGGAAGATTTGCTTTAATAACGCCTGTAATAACATCCACCGACGGTCGCTGGGTTGCAAGAACCAGATGAATTCCGACCGCTCTTGCCATCTGTGCCAGCCGCATAATAGATTCCTCAACATCATTTGAAGCAATCAGCATTAAATCCGCAAGTTCGTCAATTATTACGATGATGTAGTACTCTTTTTTCCCCCCCTCTTTTGCTATGAGTTCATTATAGCCGTCAATGTTTCTTACCGCTTTCTTGGCGAATGTTTCATAACGATGCTCCATCACTTTAACCAGAAGTTTCAGTGCGTTTGCCGCTTCCTTGGCATCGGTGAGCACCGAGACATTTTCCGGTTTTTTCCCCGGAACATATAGGTGCGGGATGTTTTCATATATCGGAAGTTCCAGCCGTTTCGGGTCAATCAGAAGAAATTTTAATTCGTCCGGGCGTGCCCTGAAAAGCAGCGACATTATAATTGAGTTGATGCAGACCGATTTTCCGCTTCCCGTTGCACCCGCTATTAAAAGATGCGGCATCGGCGCCAAATCGTCGCAGAATGGTTCTCCCGCGGTAGTTTTTCCGATAGCAAAATTAAGAAGTGATGTTGATTCTGTGAATTTTTTTGATGTGATTATATCTTTCAGTCCTACGATTGCCTGTTTGAGATTCGGGATTTCTATTCCGACAGCTGACTTTCCCGGTATCGGCGCAAGCACCCGTATTGATTCCGTTTTCATTGTTAAAGCAATATCGTTTGAAAGGTTTATTATTGAGTGAACTTTTGTGCCGGGTGCAAGAATTATGTCGTATCTTGTGAGCACAGGTCCCGGATTTATTGAATCAATAGTTGCAGAGATGTCAAAATCGGCAAGCGTTTTTATAAGTTTATCCGCACATCCGCGTAGTTCGTCTTCTACCAGTTGTGTTTCGACTTTTTTCGGTTCATCTAAAAGTTCGGGCGACGGCAGTTCGTATTTTACAACGGTATCTCGTGGCTTTGAACTCTCCCGTTTTTTTTCTTTTGTCTGAGAAATTTGCTCTGATATAACTTTTGGTTTTTCTTTTATAATTTTCGATTCTTTCGGCGATTTGATTATTCCCGGCTCTTCATTTTTGATTTCAATCGGTTTTGGCACAATAACTTTCGGAAGTTCTTTTGATTTTTCTTCCGATTCGGACAGCAATTTTCTTTTCCTGGGTTTAATAAATTTTGACAGAAAATCGGAAAAATCGTCAAAAGAAATTCCCGTCGTGAGAAATACCGATACAACTAAAATGCCGAAGGACAAAATCCAGCCGCCGAAAGTTCCAACAATTTTTTTAACGCCTATTTCCGAGTATTTGCCGATAAACCCGCCGAAATTTTTTTCAGGCGTGTCGATTGTTGACAAAGAAAGAATAGTGCACAACGACCATAAAATTAAAATATCTGAGATAAGTTTTAGATTAGTGTTGTTAAGTTTTTTATTAAAGAGCAGTTTCGTCCCGAGCCATAGAATTATCAGCGGGAAAATGTAGGATGCTTTACCGAAAATAATCAAAAGATATTTTCTTGTATGAAGTCCTAAAAAACCCGACTGCTGCGGGAAAAAAAGAAACCATAAAAAAAGAACCCCTGCCGTCAACAACATAAACCCGCGAATATCATTTCTTTTCATTTTTTATGTTTTTTGATTTTGTCTTATGCTGCAATCAATTCAGGTTTTACCGGTTCTGGTCTTGGCATTTTAACCGTCATTACTTTTTTACCCTGTTTTTTTAATTTTTCAGCAGTTCGTTTATTGTGATTTAATAATTCCGGAATATTGGTCGGGAATATCACAAGTTCAGCATCGGGTGGAATTTTGTCTAAAACTTCGGGATTAGAGAAAACATATTTCATAAATTCATTTAAAAGATTTAAGTTTTCTTTTACGATTTGTTCTTTTTCCATGTTACTGCCTCCTTTTGATAAGCAGGTTCTGTAATTCAGCCACAGAATTTCACAGAACTTCACAGAAGTTTTTTCTGTGTTATTTCTGTGTACTCCTGTGGCGCCTTTGTAATTCACAGAATTTCACAGAACTTCACTGAAAGTTAAAGAATTAATCTCTTTAATTCACTCTTTGTATAAAAATTCTGTGTTTTTCTGTGTCATTCTGTGGCTACCATTTTTTACTTTACAGAACCCGAATGTAAATGCTATATTGAAATCTTCAAAAATTAAAGGTTGTTTTTCTATTGAACCGTCAGCACGAATTATATCTTTATGTGAATAACCATGAGCAGTATCATATCGCACAATTGGTTTCCAAAAGTTTCCAATTTTTATTTCAAGTTGAACAACAAATTTTAATATCTGTCCTTTGCTTTTTAATACGGATACCCGTAATCTTTCAGTTTCCTCTTCTGTAAATGTATAAACAAATTTTATTTCCTTTATAGTAGACATTTTACAAAAATATCAAGCCTAAAATCCCAACTATCCAGAGATAATACGAAAAAAGATGGAATTTTCCGCCGATAACTATTTTTGATAAAATGTAAAGTGCTAAAATTCCCGAAAGCATTGCAACAATTCCGCCCGCAAGAATGTTTGTATTAACGGAAAAGTTTTTAATTTCTAATAATCCCGCTCCGAGAATCGCAGGAACCGACAAAAGCATTGAATATTTGAACGCCCATTTTCTATTGAATCCCAATAAAAATGCAGCGGAAATCGTGATTCCGGAGCGCGAAATTCCCGGCATTATTGCCAGACCCTGAAACAGTCCTACCAGCAGGAAATCTGTGATTTTTGTATTTGAGTAATTTTTATCAACGGCGTCCGATTTTGAAAATTTTGAGGAAAACCATAGAATAAAACCGGTTACAATCCACATTGCGGCAACCGTTTTCGGTTGGGAAAATTTTTCCTCAAAAAAATCCTTAAACAAAAGTCCTATGACTGCCGTCGGGACGGAACCGATTATAATTCCTGTTAAAGTTTTTAATCCGGCTTCGCTTTTTCCCGTAACTCCTTTTAAGATTTCTAAAATATCACTTCTGAAAAAAATCAAAACGGCGATTAGTGTTGCAAAATGCAAAAAAACATCAAACTCAATTTGTTTGCTGAGATTTAATAATTCCTGTATTATTACAAGGTGACCGCTGGATGATACGGGAAGAAATTCGGTAAGCCCCTGAACAAGCCCGAGAAAAGTTGATTCAAAAAAACCCATATATACAAGATATACCACGGAGACACGGAAGAACGGAATCACAGAAAAAATCTTTAATTCCGTGTTTCCTAAATTCCGTGCTTCAGTGGTAATCTTTGAAATTCCGGTAATGCAATCTTGATTTTTATTATTTCTTCAAAGAGATTTTGTAGCCCTTCGCGTATTCAACAACATTAATCTTTCCTTCGCGCGCGAGCCATCCGATTCCCATGTAAAGAACTGTGTTGGTAATACCCAACGCGTTTTTAAGTTTCAACGCCGTCACTTCGCCGTTTTTGTCAAGATACTTCCAGATATGTCCGGAAGTAATCCCGATTTCACTCAGCATAATGCCACCCCCTGTTAACGACAGTGATTAAGAGATTAGGAGATCGGGTGATTAGGGTTTTGATTTTCCCTAATTTCTAATCTCCATTTTCCTAATCTCCGTCTTTGGTTATAACGTTTTTACCAAAAAAAGCACTTCACCGGCTGATACGGGTTTGCCGGTTGTCGCAAGTATTTTTAAGATTTTATAATTCGCATCTGCTTTTATTTCGTTCATAACTTTCATTGCTTCAATTATGCAGAGAGTTGTGCCTTCATCAACGGTATCGCCGACATTGACAAAAGGCGGCATTCCGTGTTTGCTTGAAGCATAAAAAGTTCCGGATAGCGGCGATTTTATGCTTTCAGCCTCGCAAGTTTCTTCTTTTTTTTGAGTATGTTTTTCGGAAAAAAGCGGCTTTTCATTTTTCCGCTTTATGTGAATTTTTGTATCATCAGAATCAAATTCCAGTTCGGAAAGTCCCTCCGCTTTCATAAACTCAAAGGCAGTTAGAATTTCAAGAATTTCTTTTATTTTTTTGCCATTTCGCGTACTGCCTGTTTTATCGAGAGATTGATTCTGCCCTGTTTGTCTATTTCCATTACTTTCACCCATATTTCGTCACCTAAATTTACAACATCCTCAACTTTTTCAACCCGCTTTTCGTCCAATTGCGAGATGTGGACAAGCCCGTCTTTACCGGGGAATATTTCAACAAACGCGCCGAATGGCATAATAGACACGACTTTTCCTTTGTAGAGTTTTCCGACTTCCGCATCGGCGGTAAGATTTTCAATCATCTGTTTTGCGAGGTTGAGGGATTTATCGTTCTCGGCGGATATGAAAATTCTGCCGTCGTCTTCAACATTGACCTCCGCCCCCGTTTCCTGAATAATTTTTCTTATTGTTTTTCCGCCGGCACCGATAACATCTTTTATTTTTGAGATATTTATCGTAAGAGTAATCATTTTCGGTGCATATTCGGAAAGTTCGCTTCTCGGCGCAGATATCGCTTTATCCATAATATCAAGAATTTTCAGCCGCGCTTTTTTTGCCGCCTCCAGTGCCTCTTCAATCATTTTTATATCAATAGAATCAATTTTTATATCCATCTGTATTCCGGTAATTCCCTTTCTGGTGCCGGCAACTTTTAAGTCCATATCGCCGAAATGGTCTTCAAGTCCCTGTATATCCGTTAGAATGACATATTTTTCACCGGCAGTTATAAGTCCCATTGCGATTCCCGCAACCGCGGATTTTATCGGAATTCCGGCATCCATTAAAGCCAATGAACCGCCGCAGACAGTTGCCATAGAGGACGAGCCGTTTGACTCTAAAATATCAGAGACGATTCTTACAGCGTACGGAAATGTTTCTTCCGGCGGCAAAACCTTTTCAAGAGATTTTTCGGCAAGTATTCCGTGACCGATTTCTCTTCTTCCGGGTCCCCTTTCGGGCTTTACTTCGCCGACCGCAAACGACGGAAAATTGTAGTGAAGCATAAATCTTTTTTTATATTCGCCTGCCAGTTCGTCCATTACTTGCATATCACGGGGAGTTCCGAGTGTTGCGGTAGCCAGCGACTGTGTCTGTCCGCGTGTAAAAATTGCAGAACCGTGTGTTCTCGGAAGTACGCCGAGTTTGCAATCAATAGGTCTTATCTCATCCGGTTTTCTTCCATCTGAACGCACCCTCTGATTTACTATCATATTTCTTGCTGACTGCTGTATCAAATCCTCAACAATTTTTAGCGCAGCGTCAACATCGTTTTCTTTCTCAGAAAATTTTGTTTTCAGTTCCGTTTTTATTTCCGTAAATTTTTTCTCCCGCTCCTTTTTCTCGTGAATCCGCACTGCCGCCTCAATTTTTTCCTTATAATTTTGTGTGATGTCCGATTTTATTGTTTCATCAATTTTAGGTACATCAAAAACTGGTTTATTTTTATTTAGGAATTCTTTTTGGGATGTTAACAATTCAGGAATATATTTCATGCCGAAGTTGATAGCGGAAATTATGGTCGGTTCGTCTATTTCGTCGGGTCCGCCTTCCATCATAACAATACCTTTTTCAGTCGCAGAGATTATGATGTCTATATCGGATGTCTCCCGTTGGGTGTAAGTCGGATTTATTACGAATTCGCCGTTTAGCCGCCCCACTCTTACCGCTGCAACCGGCGTTGTAAACGGAGCATCAGATTGTAACAGTGCCGTCGAGACACCGATAACGGATAAAACATCGGAATCATTTTCAACATCGGAAGAAAGAAGGGTAATGCCTACCTGCGTATCATAGTAATAACCGTCGGGAAAAAGCGGTCTGATAGTTCTGTCAACAATACGGGATGTAAGTATTTCCTTCTCGCGAGGTCTTCCTTCTCTTTTGAAAAATCCGCCGGGAATTTTTCCTGCCGCATATGTTCGTTCTCTGTAATCAACCGTTAGTGGAAGAAAGTCCACTCCCTCTCTCTGCAAGGGAGAAGTGTTTACCGTCGCCAAAACCACCGTGTCACCGTACTGGACCGTCACTGCACCTTGCGATTGTTTTGCAATTTCGCCCGTTTTCAAAGTAAGCGTTTTACCGTCAATCTCAATCTTAATTTCTTTCATTTTTTATAACGCTGATTTCCGCTGATTTTTTGCACGCTGATTGCCGCTGATTTTATCTGCGGTCATCTGCGCCTTTATATCTGCCGTTATCTGCGTTCCTCTCATTTATTTTCGCAAGTCCAATTTTTCTATAATTGCCGAATAACTTTTCTGGTCTGTTTTTTTCAGATAACTTAAAAGCTGTCTTCTTTTGCTGACCAGCATTAAAAGTCCTCTGCGGGATGCATGGTCTTTCGGATATTTTTTGAAGTGGTCAGATGTTAAACGGTTTATTCTTTCCGTCATAATAGCAATCTGAACATTCGGCGACCCGGTGTCGGTCGGGTGAATCTTGTTTTCTTCTAAGATTTTCTTTTTTTCCAATTTGGTAATCATTTAATTTACCTCCGTTTTCCAATTCTACATTTTTAATTTTTAATTGTCAATAGTGGGGTGAGTGACGGGACTCGAACCCGCAGCCTCCTGGGCCACAGCCAAGCGCTCTAACCGTTGAGCTACACCCACCGTTAACAGTAATTCAAAATTAAAAATTGCTGTAATTTTTTTATGCGTCCCTGGGGCGATTCGAACGCCCGACCCTCTGCTTAGAAGGCAGATGCTCTATCCAGCTGAGCTACAGGGACATGCATTTGTTTATTCTAACAAAAAAAAATTGGTTTGTCAACAAAGCGTATCAAATCATCTAAAATGTAACCCAAGGGGTCATTGTCAAATCATATATAATGTAACCCGGCAAAAGGGGGTTACATTATGGACAGGTACTCAAAAATGCAATACTTAAAAAGTATTTATCAAAGATACCACAAGTCAACTCGTAAAGAGAAAAGAGAAATTCTCAACGAGTTCTGTACTGTCTGCGGATATAACCGGAAATATGCTATCCGCATATTAAACGCATTGCCGTCCGATGAAAAAACTAAACATATCAAAAAACGAGACAAAATCTATAGCGATACCGTTTTTGGACAGCATTTTTTCGAATTATTTCCCGACGATGCTACTTACTCGATTTTTGATACCCCTTTTATTTACACCTGTTTTTTGATTTTCGAGTATTTCTTTCAATCTTGATTGCGCCAATGTTCTGACATTTTTATCAGGTATCCTACAAATGTATGCCTCTACTTTTTTAATGCTGAATGGTTTTTTAAGATTGAGTTCCGGAAAAAAACCGTATTGTTTTTTCTTTCTCGTGAATAAATATAGACAATCGGCAAGAGCTTTTTCGGGTTTGGCGAGCAGGAAATCTTCAGTCTCTTTGTACCAGTCAAATCCGAAAAAATGGTTCTGTAAAGTAAAAAATGGTAGCCACAGAATGGCACAGAAAAACACAGAATTTTTATACAAAGAGTGAATTAAAGAGATTAATTCTTTAACTTTCAGTGAAGT
>Ga0210049_1002459_pt1 | contig 17237 bp, 17 predicted proteins | sample CryGeyCG2014_300_2_FD_183964 | JGI IMG/M metagenome (GOLD analysis project Ga0210049, IMG submission 183964) | Groundwater microbial communities from aquifer - Crystal Geyser CG06_land_8/20/14_3.00 (SPAdes) (version 2) | ecosystem: Environmental > Aquatic > Deep subsurface > Groundwater | place... | reverse complement strand
GCCAACTTCGAAAGTGATGATTTAGATCTTTACCACTACCCGTATTGGATACTATAATTTTACTGTGTGCCTCGCAAGCGAGGATCCAGCGCATCCCGCAGGCCATCACCCAGGAAATTGAAGGCAAACATGGTAATGGCAAGCGCCAGCGCGGGGAAAATGGTCTGGTTTGGATAGGAGCGGATGGTATTAGCACCATCCGAGATCATCGCACCCCAGGAGGGGGTCGGTGGGTTTACGCCCAAACCAATGAAAGAAAGGAATGCTTCGGTGGCAATGTAGCCGGGGATGGCCAGGGTTTCAGCAACAATCAATGGGCCCAGTATATTTGGGAGAATATGATGAAACATAATACGCAAGTTTGACGCGCCAATAGTATGTGCGGCTTCGACGTATTCCTTTTCGCGGATGGAGAGCACCTGTCCACGCGTGAGACGAGCCATGGTCTCCCAGGCCGTCAGGCCAATACCGATAAAGACGAATAGTAAGCCGCCCATCTTGGCATCCAATTGGCCGAGGGCGTAGGCGAAGGTCCCCGGTTCCAGGTGCATCAGAGTCGAGCGGAAGAAGGCCAGCAGGAGGATGATGAACAACAGGCTGGGGAAGGCGTACAGGACATCCACTATGCGCATCATCAGGTCGTCGAGGCGGCCTCCGAAGTAGCCCGAAATACTGCCGTAAATTACACCGATGAGCAAACTGATTAACGGGCCAATGAACGCCACAGTCAGGGATACACGCGCGCCATAGACAATACGGCTGAACAGGTCGCGCCCCACGTAATCAGCGCCGAAGGGATAGTCATCGGAGAACTGGGCATAGGGCTTCATGGTCGGGAAGACCGAGGTGACCCACTCGGGAACCTTATTCTGGTCTACCAAAACCTGGACTTCAAAAGACTTGACAGCAATCAGCGGCGCAAACACTGCCATCGAAATGAGCAAGATAATAATTGCGCCGCCGATGACCGCCGCGCGATTTCGAATCAAACGCCTGAAAGCATCTTGAAACAGGCTCTCACGCTTTTGCGTGAGCAGCTTGCCGCCTGATCCCAGGGTTGCTGATTCGAGTTTTACCTGTGCCATGGATTTTCTCCTCAACTTTAATCGTAGCGAATGCGCGGATCGAGAAACGCGTAGGTAATATCAACAATCAAGTTCGCAACCACTAAAAAGACAGCATACAGCAGGATGGTTCCCATGATGACCGGGTAGTCGCGGTTGGTAATGCTGGTTACAAAATATTTTCCCATCCCTGGGATACCGAACATCAGCTCGGTCACAAAGGTACCGGTCACCAAAGCCGCAAAGAGCGGGCCAAGGATAGTCACCACCGGGATGAGAGAGTTCTTCAGGGCATGGCGGGTGATGATCAAGCGTTCTTGCAAACCTTTGGCGCGCGCCGTGCGGATGTAATCTTCGCGCACGGTTTGAAGCAAAGCGGCGCGGGTCAGACGAGCAATCACAGCAGACGAACCCAAGCCCAATGCGATCGAGGGCATGATCGCATATTTGAAGAAATCCCAGCCCAACTTACTTGGCAGAAAACCCAAGAGATAGGGCGGTTGTGCGCCCCAGCCTGTTGGTGGGAACCATTTTAATGCCACGCCAAAGACCCAAACGAAGATTGGTCCTAATACAATGACAGGCACAGATACCCCAAATATGGCGATACTCATACCAAAGTAATCCCAAACGGTATTTTGCTTCAGAGCCGCCAGGATGCCCAGTGGCATACCGATCATAATTGCGATAATCAACGCCATCGTCCCTAACTGGGCCGAGATGGGCAAATTGTCGCGGAAAATATCATTGACCGTCCGGCTGCGGGACTTGAAAGAGGGGCCGAAGTTCATCCAACGGATCCAGACTGAGCCGATCTGGGCGTTCCCCAAAAAGTCGTCTTGCAATGATGTGGATGGTGGTGTCATGGTGACATGTGGAATCAATACAGCATACACGTAACTAACATATTGTTTCCATAAAGGTTCATCCAGATGATAGCGTTCGTTCAAAATCTTTATCGTTTCTGCAGGCAATGCTTTCTCACGTGAAAAAGGACCACCAGGGATGGCGTGCATCAAGCCAAACGTAATGATTGAAACAACCAGTATGACAACCACCATGTAGAGCAGACGACGAACAATGTATCGGCCCATCACAACTCTCCACTCCAGATCAAGATTATTATGAGGAATAGAGAGGGGAGCCAAGCTCCCCTCTCTATTCTCTATCTAAAGCTTGCCGATTAGTGGGGCAGGATATCCCATTTCTCGAGGGCTTCCTGGCCACCCACACCAAAGGTGCGGACCACGTACGGCTTGGTTGCTGTGTTGCGGGAGTACCAGTAGATCGGGGCAATCACCGCATCGTCGTAGACCAGGGTCTGTTCGAGGGCAGCGTACATTTCGACGCGCTTGGCCGGATCACTCTCGGTTGCGGCAGCAGCCAGGCCAGCGAAGAAGGCCGGGTTGTTGTAGAAGGCACCACCGGAGGGCTTGCCATCCGTGTAGGGGTTGGACGAACCATTGGCGTCGAAGTTCTCGCGGATGAAGTTGTTGGCATCCGGGTAGTCCAGGCACCAACCGAGGCGGAAGATCTGCGGTGTACTAGCACCCTTGATGGTCGCCAGGTAGACGGCCCACTCCTGGTTGATCAGTTTGACGTTCACGCCCAGGGTGTCCTTCCACATCTGCTGAATGGCCTCAGCGATGCGCTGGTGGCCGGAAGAGGTGTTGAACATCAGGGTCAGGTCAAGCTGGTCAGCGGTCTGGCCAGTCTCGGCCAGGTAAGCATCCAGTTCAGCCTTCGCAGCCACAGGATCAGACTTGACGCCCAGATCGGGGTGATCGGCCATGGTTGGCGAGCCAGCCAGTCCGGGGCGGGAGAACCACTGTGCGGGTTCCTGGCCGCCCTTGAGCACGTTGTCGATCAAGCTCTGGCGGTCAATCGCCATGGACAGGGCGCGGCGAACGCGTACGTCGCTGACAATCGGGGCCTGGGTATTGAAGCCGTAGTAATAGGTGCACATGACTGGAGCAACCACCAGTTCGGCTGAAAGCACCGGATCAGCCTTTACGCGATCCAAGTCAGCTGACGGGACAGCGGCAGCATCCATGTTGCCAGCTTCGTAATCAGCAAAGGCCACAGCATCATCCAGCATATAGAAGGTGACCGTGTCAATCTTCGGGACCGGAATATCATCGGTGCCAGGCCAGAAGGGGTTCTTGACTATGGTCAAGGACGAGTCATGGATCCACTCCTGCAGGGTGTAAGGACCGTAGCTCTGGAAGAAACCAGTCTCGGTCCAGCGCTCGCCGCGGGCCTCGTTGCAGTCATCGCCTTCGATGATCCACCGGGGCTGCGGGCGGCCGATCCACATACCGGCGATCTGGGCGTTGAAAGCGGCCGGAGCCAGGAAGGTCAGCTTAATAGTAGCATCATCAACGACTTCCACGCCAACGGTCGAGAAATCATCCGTTACACCGTTGTTGAAGTCAGCAGCGCCCTTGAGCACAAAGCCCCAAACATAGGCGTAGGGCGAGGCGTTGACAGGATCCAGGTTGCGCTCGATGCCATAGGCGAAATCGCCAGCGGTGACCAGGCGGTCGGCGGAGCCATCGCAGGTCTTGACGGTTTCAACTTCCTCACCGTTCCAGCGCACCCACGGAATACCCGTGCGCAGGTGGAAGGTAATGGTTTCGGTGCCATCAGCGTTGATCTCGGACGACCAATCGGTGGCCATGCCAGGTACTGTCGCGCTGGTCTCTTCATGGATGTGGGTTAAACCGATGAAGGCCTCTTCAATAACCTGGATGGAAGAAGTATCTTCAGCAATCGCAGGATCAAGGGTCGGCACATCGCCGTAACCAAAGCTCAGACGCAACTCCTTGGGGCCAGGCGGTGCTGGCGGGGGAGGCGGCTCGGTGGGGGCAGCGGTCGCCGCGGCAGGGGGTTGGGTAGCAGCGGCCGTCGGCACGGCTGTCGGCGTTGGGCCGCAGGCTGCCAGAATCATGCTGGCGACCATCAACAGACCAAATACAGCATATAGTTTACGCATTGTTTCTTCTCCTTACTTGAGATAGACTTTGAATGGAACAGTTTACTTTCTGAACGATTGTGTACCTACAGTATCTAGCGCTGTTTACATCACCTCCTTCTTATCAAGTATCCCAGTATCTGAAACGCTATGGCAGGCCACAAAGTGACCTGGTTGTACCTCACGCCAATCTGGTTGAGCTTCAGCGCAATATGAATAGGCAAGAGGACAGCGCGTACGGAACCGGCAGCCGGAGGGTGGATTGACGGGGGAAGGCACGTCACCTTCCAAAACCGTGCGCTGGCGGCGTTCTTCCGCCAGAGGGTCTGGAATTGGAACGGCCGAGAGCAACGCCTGGGTATAGGGATGAAGAGGGTTATTATACATCGTGTCGCGATCGGCCAGTTCGACCAGGACGCCCAAGTACATTACAGCCACGCGGTCACTGATATGGCGCACCACTGAAAGATCGTGAGCGATGAACAAGTATGTAAGGTTGAACTGCTTCTGCAGGTCTTCGAGCAGGTTGATCACCTGCGCCTGGATAGAGACATCTAGCGCTGAGATCGGCTCGTCGCAGACAATAAATTCTGGCTGCAGGGCCAGAGCACGCGCCACACCGATACGCTGACGCTGGCCGCCCGAAAACTCGTGCGGGTAACGGTTGGCAAAGGCGGAACTAAGACTGACAATATCGAGCAAGTGTGTAATGCGTTCCTTGATCTCCTTGCCGCTGGCAACATTGTGAACCATCAGCGGTTCGCCAATAATTTCACCCACCGTCATACGTGGATTAAGGCTTGCATAAGGATCCTGGAAAATCATCTGCATTTTTCGGCGCATCTGACGTAATTCTTCGCCCTTGAGAGCGACCAGATCTTGGCCATCAAAGTTAACACTACCTGAAGTAGGTCGGTAAAGTTGCAAAATGGTACGCCCAGTCGTAGACTTACCACAACCAGACTCGCCCACCAGCCCCAGCGTTTCGCCTCTATATACATCGAAAGTTACGCCATCAACAGCGCGCACAGCACCAACCTGACGCTGAAAGACCCCACGGTAAATGGGGAAGTGCTTAACTAGATTATCGACTTTTAGCAAGATTTCTTTGGACATGATTATTAGCGCCTCTTCCCAGTTTTAGGATCAACCCAGCAAGCTACTCGGTGATCGGGAGTAAAGGGTTCAAGCATCGGGTTTTCTCGCCAGCAGCTGTCCATCGCCCATTTACAACGCGGGGCGAAGGGGCAAACACTTGGTTTCTGGTACAAGACGGGAGGCAAACCATTAATTGAGTAAAGCCGTTGATGTTGTGTCTCGTCTAGGCGCGGCAGACTGCCTAACAGTCCAATTGTATATGGGTGTTGCGGATTAGCGTAGAGTTCCTTGACATAGGCTTCTTCAACAATGTAGCCTCCATACATGACAACCACCCGCTGCGCAATTCCCGCTATGACGCCCAGATCGTGTGTAATCCAGATAATAGCCATTCCCAATTCGTCACGTAGACGTTTGATTAATTCGATAATCTGAGCCTGGATGGTGACATCTAAAGCCGTAGTCGGCTCATCGGCGATCAGAATTTGCGGGTTACAGGAAAGCGCCATGGCAATCATAACACGCTGGCGCATGCCCCCCGAATATTGATGTGGGTAATCTTTCAACCGCTCAACGGCATTTGGAATTCCTACCATTTCAAGCAATTCGACCGAACGATCCCGAGCCTGTTCTTGGGTCATGTTCATGTGAAGTATCAGAGGCTCGGCGAGCTGTTTCCCAATGGTCAAAACCGGGTTCAACGAGGTCATCGGATCCTGGAAAATCATGCTGATTTGCGCGCCGCGCACGTGGCGAATTTCTTCACTCATCATTTTCAACAAGTCATCACCATGGAAAAGAGCCTTTCCTGCTACAATTTTTCCCGGCGGCGAGGGGATCAAACGAAGCATCGAGAGCACGGTAACACTTTTACCGCATCCGCTCTCTCCCACAATACCAAGGGTTTCCCCTTCTTCCATGGCAAAAGAAACCCCATTGACTGCATGCACAACCCCCTCTTGAGTTTTGAAATGGGTCTCGAGACCCTGCACATCCAGTAACCGATTGGGCATCTATGTCATCCTACACAAGGTTTTCGTCTAAAAAGATTGGCAACTTCGTGTCAATCTTTTGAGCTTCTCAAAGCCTGGCTGACACTAAGATTATACACTGGTTTATAACCTTGTCAACCACGCCATGCCGAATTATATCTGCTCAATATTTCGGGGGAGGTGGAGTTTTGCGAACGGGCTTTGCCAATTCGCAAACCTATTCCCCACTTTATGAGAAGACACCGCAATTTGATATAATCTGTCCAAAATTACCCAAAGGAGAGTAAGGATGGCATACCAGCAGGTCAAAGTCCCCGCGAGCGGGGAGAAAATCACGATAAAAGACGGGAAGCTGCAAGTCCCCGATAACCCGATCATCCCCTTCGTCGAGGGCGATGGCACGGGGCGCGATATCTGGCGCGCCTCGGTGCGCGTCTTCGATGCGGCGGTGCAAAAAGCCTACGGCGGCAAGCGTAAGATCCACTGGATGGAAGTCTACGCCGGCGAGAAAGCTTTCAAACTGTTCAATTCCTGGCTGCCGGATGAGACGGTGGAAGCGTTCGAGGAATTTCTGGTGGGCATCAAAGGCCCGCTGACCACGCCCATCGGCGGAGGGTTTCGTTCGCTCAATGTAGCCCTGCGCAAAGCGCTCGACCTGTACGTTTGCCAAAGGCCGGTGCGCTACTTCAACGGCGTGCCTTCGCCGGTCAAACACCCCGAATACGTGGATATGGTCGTTTTCCGCGAAAATACGGAAGACATTTACACTGGCATCGAATTCCAGCTTGGCACAGCGGAAAACAAGCAGTTCAAGGAATTATTCAAGGAAAACTTCCCAAAAGAATACGCCAAGATGCGCTTCCCGGATACGGCGGGCATTGGCATCAAGCCAGTTTCATCCGAAGGCACCGAGCGGCTGGTGCGCGCCGCCATCCAATGGGCGTTGGCGAACAAGCGCAAGTCAGTGAACCTGGTGCACAAGGGCAACATCATGAAGTTCACCGAAGGCGCGTTCAAAGACTGGGGCTACGGCGTCGCCAGGCGCGAGTTCCGCGATCAAATCGTCACCGAGCGCGAGACCTGGATTTTGGGCAACAAAGAAAAGAACCCGGTTTGGACGGCGGAAGAAAACGCCAAAGCCATTGACCCCGGCTTCTACATGATGAGTCCTGCTCAACAGAATGACATCAAAAAGGAAGTGGAAGAAGCCCTGGCCCTCTGGCCGACGCACGGGGAAGGTAAATGGAAGTCGAAACTGCTCATCAAAGACACAATTGCTGACATCGTCTTCCAGCAGACCATCACCCGCGCGCGCGAATTCGACGTGCTGGCGACGCCCAACCTGAACGGCGATTACATCTCCGATGCGCTGGCGGCGCAGGTGGGCGGGATGGGCATTGCGCCAGGCGCCAACATCAACTACGAGACCGGTCACGCCATCTTCGAGGCCACGCACGGCACCGCCCCCAAGTACGCTGACCTGGACAAGGTCAACCCCGGCTCGCTTATTCTCTCCGGCGAGATGATGCTGCGCTACATGGGCTGGACGGAAGCCGCCGATTTGATCGTCAAAGGCATGGAAGGGGCGATTGCAGCCAAGACCGTCACCTACGATTTGGCGCGCATGATGGATGGGGCGACGGAAGTGAAGTGCTCGGAGTTTGGCGAGGCGATCATCGAGCACATGGACTGACTTACCACAGCCTGTTGCACCAGGAGTCAAAATACGGTAAGATAATGGCAGGAGCAATGCCATGCCGGTCAAAATCAAACGTTTGTTGAAAGAACTGAAGGATGGGCTGGTCCGCATTTATGGGGACAGGCTCAGGGGCCTGTACCTGTATGGTTCCTACGCACGCGGAGAGGCGCAGGCCGAATCGGATGTGGATGTGATGGTCGTGCTGGAAGACTACGAAAGTTATGGCAAAGAAATTGACCGAACAGGGGGTTTGGTCAGTGACTTGTCGCTTGAATATGGCATCAGTATCAGCCGCGTAATCGTGAAAGAAAGCCAGTGGCTGAACCGTGAAACGCCTTTGCTTTGGAATATTCACCTGGATGGAATTCCCGCATGAAAGAGTACAGACGCATAACGGCCTGCCGGAAATGGCAGGCCGTTTTCCACTTTTCACTGATGACCGAACACTGATGACTGAACACTGATGACTGGTCACTTCAAGGCGTTGGCGTCGCCTCAGGCGTGGCAGTGACAGAAAGCGCCTGCGCCTCGGCAGCCGAATTCGGCATACCGGCCATCACCCAGCGGGTCAATATGTCAATGTATTCCGGCTTGAGCAGTTTCGTCGGCGGCATCTGGCGGATGATGACCTCACCCTTGTCATCCTTGATCTCATTGCCGTTGATGACCTGGAGCAGGCTGCTGTTCATGTCACCGGCCACCATCACCGGCGCGTTGTCGCCCGTGTTCAGCGTGTCCTCATACGTACCCATCAGGTAGTTGTTGTTCTTCTTGCCGGCGCGGTGACAGGACACGCAGTAGCGCTTTTCCAGCGGCTGAATGTGAACTTCATAGGACGGAATTTCACCGGCTGCCAGTGCGGGAATGGCAGAGGCCGCGGCCGCCTCAGGCGGCAGCTCGGCGCGGTCATCCCAGGTGTAGCGCAGGAAGGTTACAAGGTAATCAATATCGCCCAGAGAGAGTTCACCGCCGTAAGCGCGGCCAAAAGGCGGCATGGCATGTTCTTTTTCCTGTTGGCCGTAGGCAATGATGTTTGCAAGGGTCTCATCGGTGAAGGTATACATAATGTCTTTCGTATTGATGGGAAGGAGTATCACGCCCTCAAAACCCTCCACCCCTTTCACTTCCCCTCCCTCCCCGTCCGCGCCGTGACATTCGACGCAGTTGACCGAATACAGGTCCTGGCCGGCGACGATTTGTTCGCTGAGCGTGCCCGCCACGGCGACTTCGGCCTGCGGCGGCGTGCTGACAAAGGCCACGACCGTCAGCACCACAATGCCCAGCACGGCAATGCCCATCACCGACAGGGCAAACTTGCGCCGGGCATAATACCGCACCGGGTTCCTATCCAGGAACGGCAGCAGGAGCAGGACGAGAATCACAATGCCGGGGATAATGGTCGTTCCCAGCCATTCCAGATTGCCGGGAAAATACTTGAGCATCTGGAACAGGAACATAAAGTACCATTCCGGGCGCGGGATGTAGGCCGTGTCGCTCGGGTCGGCTTTGGGTTCGCCAGGCACGCCGATAAAAGTCGCCAGCAGGATGAGGATAACGAAGATGGCGAACGAGACCAACAGATCCTTGTAGATGCTATCCGGCCAGAAGCGCTCGCCCTTCTGCAAGGCGATCTTGTATTTTTCGAGGATGGATTTCTTGTGCTCTTCATTCATGGCTAGTCTTCCTTGGTTGGGAACTCGGATTCGCCGTGCTTGATGATGAGGTACAGGTGAACCCCGATCAAACCGGCCATCGCCGCGGGGAAGATCCAGATGTGGGCCGAGAAGAACCGGCTGAGGGTCAGCGCGGAGATGTCGGCGCCGCCGCGCAGAACCTTCAGGATGAAGTTGCCCAGCCACGGTACCGTCCCAGCGATGGAGGCGCCGACCGTGGTCGCCCAATAGGATTTTTGATTGAAGGGCAGCAGGTAACCGGTGAAGCCCATGCCCAGGGTGCAAATCAGCAAACCCACGCCGATTATCCAGGTCAGCTCGCGCGGGTACTTGTACGAGGCGGTCACGAAAACGCGTACCATGTGGATGAAAACCACCAGCACCATTAGCGAGGAACCCCAATGGTGGATGCCGCGGATCAGCCAGCCGAAAGTCATGCCGTTCATGATGTATTGGATGCTGTCGTAGGCATGGTCGGGCGAGGGCGTGTAGTACATGGTCAGGAGAATGCCGGTCACGCCCTGGAGCAGGAACAGGAACAGGCTGGCGCTGCCGAGCGTGTTCCACCAGTTGCCCTTGGGTTCGGGACGGTCGAGAACCGCTTTGTAGATGCCGTTCAAGCTGAGACGTTCATCCAGCCAGGCGTAGATTTTTTGCCACATAGTTAACCTTCCAGGAGATGAATGAACAGCGTGCCGTCCTCGACCTTGACCTGTTCACCGGAAAAACGATCCAGCGGACGGGGCGGTGGGCCACCCAGCACTTCGCCGTTGATGCCGAACTGCGCATCGTGGCAGGGGCAGACGTATTCCTGCCGGTCTTCTTTCCAGTTGACGCGGCAGGACAGGTGTGTGCATATATTGGAGAGCACCAGCACATCAGTATCCGATTTTTTCAGCACGAATACGCCGTAGCTGTTGACCGTCTTTTCCCAACCGTTGACCTTGCTGCGAGTGAATGTGACCAGCGCCGGCTTGCCGACCTCGAATTTCTCCAGTTTCCCCAGCGGGATCCAGGCATCGGTCTTGGGGGCCTTGAGCGCCGGGTCAATCAGATAGTCAATGGCCGGCAGGCCGATGACCGCGCCCATGATCGTGCCCAGCGCCGCCGTCGTCAACTTGACAAAGTCACGCCGGCTGATATGATGGTAGCTAACTGCGCTACCATGATGGGAACCTGCCATGCGTACCTCCTGGAGAGCGGACTTCAGTCCGCTCAGTCCGCTCACAGAATTTGTTGTAAAATAAAGTACCTGTGTTCTTGCAGGTAAAGTACCTGTGTTCTTGCAGGTATTGAGTGCCAGTATCCGAATTTTACCGTAGAAAGAGTTCCATTATGGTAGGGCTTTCACCTACCATTACAAACAATGCCCGCAAATAGATTATAAGGATGAATCGCCCTTCCCTAAGAGGATGTCTGGAACGAATAATCCATGAGTATTGTCACTTTTCTCCACACAATAGCACGGGGATAATAAACAGAGTCCCCAAATATTCTTTGGGTCTTTGGGAATCGCTGTGATGATGTGGCAAATGTAGGACAAATTGGCAATTTGTCCTACGGCTTACCGCCAGATATGGGGGTCTATCACGCCAAATCCCAGAAAGCCAATATTCTGTATGCAAGGAGGCGTAGATGGGTCTAAAAAGGAACGTTGGCCTGATGGAAGGCCTGCGATACCAGGGCAAGGGGCCAATGCTGGCCTGGATCCTGCACCGGATCAGCGGCCTGGGCATCCTGCTCTTCGTGGCACTCCACATCCTGGCGTCTTTTCTCAGCCAGCAATTCGGCAGCGATCTCGGCATCTTCATCAACACGATTTACGAGAATTGGATCTTCCAGATCTTCATCTTCTTCTGCGCGCTGTTCCATACCATCAACGGCCTGCGCATCGTGCTCCTGGACCTGTGGCCGAAACTGCTCGAATACCAGCGTGAGGCTATCTGGCTGGAATGGTTCATCTTCCTGCCCATCTTCGGCATGGCCGTCTTCATCTTAGTCCGCAGCGGACTGGCTGGTTAAGGAGGCAATGATGAGACCGAGAACTGCTCCGCAACGCGGCTTCAGCCTCGATTACCTGATGTGGCTGTTCACGCGCATCTCCGCCCTGACGATGTACCTGTTCGCCTTCACCGGCATCGTGGCAGCCCTGGTCATGGGCGCCCGCCAGCAAATGGACTTGGTGGCCCTGCTGCGCTGGGGCTACATGCCAAACCCGTTTCACATCCAAAGCACAGATGTGATTGACACTGCGCTCTATGACAACGGTTTCTGGAAAGTGCTGGGCACCCTCTTCATCTTTTTCGCTGGCACGCACGGCCTGAACGGCCTGCGCGTGGTGCTCGAAGATTATCTCAACCCGACATGGGGTCGTGTTCTGCTGCGCGGCCTGGTATTCCTGATCTGGCTTTTCATGCTCATCGTCGGTATCTACGTGCTTACCGCATCATTTACTGCGTAGGAGTGGCATAATGAAAACTCATCAGTTTGAAGTGGTCGTGGTAGGCGCAGGCGGCGCAGGCTTGATGGCCGGCCTGTACGCCTCCAAGACCGCCAAGACCGCCGTAATCAGCAAACTCTACCCCACCCGCTCGCACACCGGCACCGCCCAGGGCGGCATTGGCGCAGCCTTGGGCAACCTGGAAGAAGACCACCCGGAATGGCACACCTACGATACGGTCAAAGGCTCCGATTACCTCGGCGACCAGGATGCCATCGAGTTCATGTGCAACGAGGCCATCCCGGCCGTCTATGAACTGGAACACATGGGCCTGCCCTTCGACCGTACACCGGACGGCAAAATTGCCCAGCGTCCGTTTGGCGGACACACCAACAACGTCACCGGCAAACCAGTGCGGCGCGCCTGTTACGCCGCCGACCGCACTGGTCACATGATCTTGCAGACACTCTACCAGCAGTGCATCAAGAATAACGTCACCTTCTTTGACGAATTCCAGGTTATTGACCTGCTGATGGTCAACCCTCATACGGGGGTAAACGGCATGGCCGCCGGCGTGGTGGCAGTGGAGCTGGCAACCGGCGAACTGCACGTCTTCCACGCCAAAGCCGTCATCTTCGCCACCGGCGGACACGGGCGCATCTGGGAGGTCACCTCCAATGCCTATTCCTTTACCGGCGACGGCATCGCCGTTGCCCTGCGGCGCGGCATCCCTGCCGAAGACATGGAATTTTTCCAGTTCCACCCGACAGGCATTTACAAACTGGGCATCCTTATCACCGAGGCCGTGCGCGGCGAGGGCGGCGTGCTTGTCAACGGCGAGGGCGAGCGCTTTATGGAAAAATACGCCCCCAAGGCCAAGGACCTGGCCTCGCGGGATGTCACCAGCCGCGCCATCTACCTCGAAATCCGCGAGGGACGCGGCATCAACGGACAAAATTACGTCTATCTCGATGTCCGCCCGGAGACGGTCAACAAGTATGCGGTCATTGACGGCCGCAAACGCCCGGATGGTTCTCCGCTGGTCGTCAGCAGCGAGGAAATCTTCCGCAAACTGCCCGATATCATTGACTTCTGCCGCGTCTACCTGGGCGTGGACCCGCTTACCCAGCCGATGCCCATCCAGCCGACGGCGCACTACGCCATGGGCGGTATCCCCACCAACATGTACGGCGAGGTGGTGATGGATGAGAAAAACACCGTCATGCCCGGCCTGTATGCGGCTGGCGAGTGTGCCTGCGTCTCGGTGCACGGCGGAAATCGGTTGGGGACCAACTCACTGGTGGATATCATCGTCTTTGGCAAACATGCCGGCATCCGGGCGGGGGAATTTGCCAGGGGCGCTTCTTTCCAGCCGCTTCCCGCCGACGCTGCCGATTTCGCCCGCGCCCAGTTGGATGTCTATCGCACCTCCGATGGCACCGAGAACGCCTTCGACATCGCCGGCGAAATGAAGAAGGTGATGTTCGATGACATGGGCGTCTTCCGCATCGAGGCCGGCATGAAGAACGCCCTGGCAAAGGTGCGCGAACTCAAGGGACGCCTGACGCACGTGCGCGTCACCGATACGGGCAAGATCTTCAACATGGAACTGATCAACGCCTGGGAACTGGGCAACCTGCTCGACCTGGCGGAGGTCACCACCGTTTCGGCCATTGCCCGCACTGAGAGCCGCGGCGGCCACGCACGGGAGGATTATCCCAAGCGCGATGACAAGAAGTGGCTCAAACATACCCTGGCCCTGATGCGCCAGGATGGCCGGATTGACCTGAAGTACAAGCCGGTCGTCATCACCAAATATCAGCCGAAAGAACGGGTATATTGAGGTACACAGGTAGACAAGTAGACAAGTAGACAAGTAGACAAGTAGACAAGTAGACAAGTAGACAAGTATACAGGTACTGACCTGTCTACCTGTTTACCTGCCCCCCAGAACGGAACAACAGAGGATGCCCCCATGAAAGTCACACTCAAAATCTTCCGCTACAACCCCGAAAAGGACAAGAAGCCTTCTTACAAAACATACAAACTGGAGGCCGATCCCACCGACCGCGTGCTGGATTTGCTCGAAAAGGTCAAGGGCTACCAGGACGGGACGCTCTCCTTCCGCCGTTCGTGCGCACACGGCATCTGCGGGTCGGATGCGATGCGCATCAACGGCTTCAACCGCCTGGCGTGCAAGACGCTGGTGCGCGACACCGGCGCGAAAATCACCGTCGAGCCGATTCTCGGCCTGAGCGTCATCAAAGACCTGATCGTGGACATGGAACCGTTCTTCGAGAACTACCGCTCCGTGAAGCCCTGGTTCATCAACGATGAACCCGAACCGGCGCAGGAACGCTATCAAAGCCAGGAAGACCGCGAGCGCTTCGACAACACCACCAAGTGCATCCTGTGTGCTTGCTGTACCACCTCCTGTCCCTCCTTCTGGGCCAACGACCAGTATGTCGGCCCGGCGGCCATCGTCACCGCCCACCGCTTCATCTTTGACAGCCGCGACAAGGCTGCAGCCGAACGGCTCAAGATATTGAATGACGTTTTTGGCGTCTACCGCTGCCATACCGTCTTTAACTGTACCCTGGCCTGTCCGCGCGAAATCCAGATCACCAAGGCCATCGGCGAAGTCAAGGCGGCGATTGCGACTGGAAGTTTGAAATAATAGACCTCTTGCAAAAGTCTCCAGGATTTTGTAGAGGCGGCTCCTACGCCGCCGAAAGACGGGCATGGGAGCCCGTCCCGCAGAAATTTTCATCATAGGCTGGCACTTATGCAAGAGGTCTAATGAAAATCCAAGATGTCCCCTTCTGCTTTACCGATTGGAGCCAGATCAAGCCCAGCGAGCACCCCGGCAAGACAGGGCTGGCGCTCTGGCGTACTCTGGAGATCGGCAATATCCGCGTCCGCATGGTCGAGTACTCAGCAGGATATTTCGCCGATCATTGGTGCAGTCGTGGGCACGTTCTCCTCGTTTTGGAAGGAGAGCTGATCACCGAACTCAAAGACGGCAGGGTGTTCACCCTCACCCCAGGGACAAGTTATGAAGTCGCCGATGATGTTGCCCCGCACCGGTCCCACACAGAAACGGGAGCAAAACTGTTTATTGTGGATTGATTGCAGAATTGTAGAATATCGCCTAACGGTCTTGCTAATGTCGAAAGAAGAGGTATATTTACAAACAAAGTAGGTATAATAGGAATGGACGGTGATAGTTACAGAACGGCGATAATTAATTATGAGTGAACAAGCTCTTCCGAACTTCAAACTCGAAAGGCTGCCGAAAGATTTGCAAGATACCTTTCGTGTGCTTTATTTTAACGGAAGCACACACACTACTTATTTGCACCCAAATGAGATATACCAGGGTGACGCACGAGAACTTCTGCCCCAGATTGAACCAAACAGTATAGCTTTAAGTGTTTGGTCTCCTCCTTACTTCGTTGGCAAGGAATATGAGGCGTATTTAACTTTTAGAGATTGGCAAAGTTTACTAGAAACGGTTATCCGCTTACATTTTCCAATTATCAAGCCAGGCGGCTTTTTAGTGGTAAATATCGCCGATATTCTATGCTTCAAGGAACCCGACATGCCGCGTGTTCAGGCCGAAGCGGTAAACAGAAAACGCTCGCCTACTACTAGGGAAGACATTCTAAGAGCAATGGCAGAACATCCTGGTTATAACCGATATCAATTAGCCAGGTTACTAGGTTGTAGTGAGCAGACAGTAGACCGTCGGCTTAATGGCAACAACATACGTGGAGGCAAACACGAACCACAAACAAGAGTGAAAATTGTAGGCGGTTTGGTAGAAGAGTGGGCACTTAAGGCAGGCTTTTATCCTTATGACCGTAGGGTATGGGTAAAAGACGCGACTTGGAAAAACTCGCGTTGGGCTAGTTTGTCTTACCGTTCCGTGGATGAATTCGAATACTTATACTTTTTTTGGAAACCGGGAATAACCAAGTTTGACAGGACACGGCTATCATCGGACGAATGGAAAGATTGGGGCTCAAGAGGAGTATGGTATTTCCCTTCTGTCAGGGCTAATGATGACCACGAAGCCAAATTTCCTATTGAATTACCATTACGGGTAATTCGATTGTTGACTGACCCTAACGACATCGTACTCGACTGCTTCATAGGCAGTGGAACAACAGCTATTGCTGCTATTCAAGAGAACCGGCATTACATTGGGATTGAACTCGAAGAAAAATATGTTGCTTTAACCCGAATGCAGATTAAATCTGGGAAACAAATGAGGCTGATTTCTGAAGCGGAACCGGAACCCTATGCTTATCAAACCTCAAGAACTCAATCAAAACCTTAACCGCCTGGAAGAAATCGAAAAAGTATCCTTGCGGCTGGTGACTCAAGCGATTCACGATTATCGAACAACCGCTCAAGAAATATTCTGTGAAGAAAGCGATCTGGTCGCAGATATTGGCGAGGACATAACGCGAGAGGCATTAGAACGTCTGGGGATGCCGAGAATTGATCAGCGTTTGTTTGGCAAAGTTGACTACAAGCGCGCTTGTTACCTTTTTCATCCCGATTACACCCTCAAGCAAGCCTTATTCGTAGACTCAAAAGCTGAAAAGGTCAGCGGGCAAGGTACCGCTACGTTGCAAACTTCGCAGCTTTCTATGATGGTGAAACAAGTCCGTTTTGGGAGAGATATTGAAGTTCCAGGCAAGTTGCCCGCAATTCTTTCTCTCAAAGGCGAGTCCTATTTGACAACAACCCTTTTCGTCAAATACAACTATCAAGAGCAAGATGGTGGAAATGTATTGAAAAGCGTAACGGTTGCGGCTGTGCCAAATGGGATGTTGCAAGATAGATACAATCCTAATACGCAAGACACAATTTGGATAGCCGGTCGTAATGCACCAACTTTGGGAGAAGAGTTTAGGGTCCGTCTCAGTTTCCACCGTCTAAAGGAAAAGGCAAATTGGCGTGTTCAAAAGATCCCCATGCCTCCAGATGAGTTTTCTTGGGACGTTTAGTATTACAGCGCAATGTTCACGAAAATCTTCTCTGAGGTGTCACCCTGAGGGCGCGTTCTTCCCTGCACCGAACGCAGGACGGTGTGCACCCGAAGGGTCTCCACGCCGCAAACGTGAGATTCTTCGCGCCCCGAAAGAGCATCGGGGCGCTCAGAATGACACAGGAAAAAGCAACATTGCGCTGTAATATTAGGGATTGGGTTTATTAGTTCTCTACTCAAGTCAGGGATTTCGATAAGTCTTCGCTTGACAGTAGTTCACTACCTCAACAAACACCCC
>Ga0210049_1002458_pt1 | contig 17246 bp, 13 predicted proteins | sample CryGeyCG2014_300_2_FD_183964 | JGI IMG/M metagenome (GOLD analysis project Ga0210049, IMG submission 183964) | Groundwater microbial communities from aquifer - Crystal Geyser CG06_land_8/20/14_3.00 (SPAdes) (version 2) | ecosystem: Environmental > Aquatic > Deep subsurface > Groundwater | place... | reverse complement strand
CTGGCGATCCATGCGCTTGAGGATTACCGCCGCAGGCATTACGCTGCCGCCAGGAGCGCGGCTGTCTATGGTTTCGACTTTGGCATTAACGGCGAAAAACACTACAAGGAATACACAGACGCCATTGTCATTCCGGTCGCTTCTCGCGGAAACACCAACACCGGTAAAGGCCCAGAACGCCGGACAACAACAACTCCCGCTGTTTTGAAAGGACAAAACGTTGATTGCAATTGTGGAACTTGTGTTTGTGGCCATCCCACTTATGATCGCTCTGCGGTCGCACCACCCCCAAGCCTGGCCGATCTTCTTTTCTGTTTTTGGCGCCGCGCTATGCATCACCTTTGCCATAGCGATTTCCGCCAATAACAGAGGCAGCGGCGCTACACCCTCCCGCCGTTAAGTTATGTGGCCGAATCATCATTTGGTTTAGTTATTATTACGATACTCTAAACACCAAGTCTTCCCCTTGCCTGACCAGTTGCCACTGCGAACCCTTGACCAGTTTTCCCGCCAGGATCAATTCGCTCAATGGGATCTGAACTAACTTTTCCACCACCCTGCGCAACTCGCGCACACCATACTGCGGACTGTAGCCTGCCTGGGCAAGCAAGATTTCAGCCTGTTCATCAATCTGCAAGGTGACTTGATATTGTTCTTGAAGGCTTTGCTGAATTTCTTCCAGCATGGGACTGAGAATCTTTTGCACATCAGCCTGACCCAACGATTTGAAAATGACCTGCTCATTGACTCGGTTGATGAATTCAGGGCGGAAACGTTTCGCGACCTCGTGGAGGATTTCATTTTCAGTTTGTTCGGAAGGCAGGAAATTCAAATCCGCCTGTTTGCCAGCGGTAATATTTGAAGTCATGATAAAGATCGCATTCCGGGCATCTGCGGTGCGACCCTTTGAATCGGTCAGGCGGCCATCGTCAAATACTTGCAGGAACAGGTCAAAGATACGGGGATGCGCTTTCTCGATCTCATCCAGCAGGACAATCGAGTGCGGCTTTGTGCGCAGTTGGCCGGTCAGTTGACCTTCTTCCTCGTGGCCGATGTAGCCGGGCGGTGAGCCGATCATCTTGGAGAAACTATGTTCCTCCATGTATTCGGACATATCCAAGCGGATCATGTTCGCTTCGTTCCCGAAAAGGAACTCGGCCAGCGAGCGCGCCGTTTCTGTTTTGCCTACGCCGCTGGGGCCGAGGAACAGGAAGACCGCCAGCGGTCCATGTCTTTCAGCCAGGCCTGCGTGCGCCATGATCAGCCGTTTGCAGACGCGGGCGATTGCTTCGTCCTGACCAATGATGCGCTGTTTTAGGAAGGCTTCGAGTTCCAATAGCCGCGACTTTTCCCCGCTTTCCAGATGACCCATGATGATATCCAGCGGCACACCGATTTTTTCGGAGAGGACGCGGGCAACCGTCATTTCAGTCACCTCTCCATTCACGTGCGTTCCGCTGGCATCCTTATCGCCCACCATCATGCTCAGAATGGGAATCCTTGTGCGCGCCCCGGCTTTATCTATCAGGTCAATCGCCTTGTCGGGTAGTTGATGATCGCCGTCGAAGCGGATGGATAAATCCACCGCGGCTTGCAGTGCCTGATCCGTGAACCGCGCTTGGTGGTGTTCCTCCCACTTGTGCCGCAAGCCTTTCAATATCTCGATAGTCTCGTCGCGGCTGGGTTCGTTGACGATGATCTTCTCGAAGCGCCGTTCCAGTGCCGGGTCCGTTTCGATATTGCGGCGGTACTCGCTGATGGTGGTCGCGCCGATGCAACGTAGTTCACCGCGCGCCAAAGCAGGCTTGATCAAGTTTGCCGCGTCCATGCTGCCGTCGCCCGTCTGCCCCGCGCCCACCAGCATGTGGATTTCATCAATGAAGAGGATGATTTCCGGGTGCGTGTGTACTTCCTTCAAAATATGATCGAGACGTTCCTCGAATTCGCCGCGATATTTCGTTCCGCCCATCAGCGCGCCCATGTTAAGTTCGATGATTCGTTTATCGCCCAGGATTTGCGAATCCTTGCCTTGCACAGTCCTCAGTGCCAGCGCTTCGACTATGGCAGTTTTGCCCACACCCGCCTCGCCCACCAGAACCGGGTTATTCTTGGAACGCCGCGCAAGCGTTTGGATGATTTGCAGAAGTTCGGGACGGCGGCCAACGAACGGACCGAGTTTTCCATCACGAGCCATCTGCGTCAGGTCGCGCCCATAGCGTTCCAGGTAATGCGTGCCTCCCTGATCCTGTTTGTTTTTTTCAGCGTGTACCTTGACCGGTTCAACATCCACCCCCGCAGGCGTGACCTTCCCCAGGGCGCGCTTGCCCAGATCACTCGCTGTAACTCCTTCTGCTGCTAAAACAGAAGTGATGACAGAATTGGGCTGCTCCAGAACCGCCGCCAGAAGATGAATACAGGTTAAGGTTTCTGTGGACGCGGAGCGTGCCAACTCTCCAGCGCGCTTGAAAACCTGTTTACATGCCGGACTGCGGTGAATGATTTTCTCGGTGTGCTCGTACTTGCTTTCGCCTAATTCATCCCGCACACTGCGCCGCAGGTCTGTTGCATCCAGTTCGAAGTCACGCAAAATATCGTCAATGGCATCCTGTTCGAATTGCAGAGACTGCCGCGCAGGCGGGTCAAGCTCATCTGCCTGCATGGATATTTTTTCCAGACTGCAGATCCCGATCAGGATATGCCGAGGTTCAATGAACTCAGAGCGCGCCGCCGCCGCTTCCTGGGCAGACATTTGCCAAGCCAGATTTGCGCTAAAGGATAATTCTGTCATCATTTTCTCCTGATGAGGGGGTAGAATATTAATTTTAGGTATATATTTTTTCTTGGTCAAATTGCAAGTCACGATCATTATTGACTTGCAATTTCTTTCAGCCAACTCAGTAGTTGGTTAAAAGAAGGTTTGTTTTGCAATGGAATTTGTTCATTAATCACCTGCTCGACAACTTCAATAAATCTATCATTAGTCATGAATGGATACTGCCTGACTGCAATATGCAATTTTGCAAGCGAATCTATCTGATAGAAAAAGACTTCATGCGCAGACTGAGAAATATTATTTACAACCTGCGCCAACCATTCCAGTCGTTGTTTATAAGCGGGTCTTGCATCTAGTGGAATTTCTTTAAGAACAGAACCACAAAACTCATCCAGAAATTTAATATCCATCATAATAGGATATTTCTTGACGACATTCTGCAGTTCAGCGGGCGAGTTCACCTTCTGGACATTCTCTATAATTTCATCTATGTAAATCGTTCTAGATTCTTTTATTCGGGCTACAAATTCTTGTGCTTTTTTCTTCATAGGGTGATCGATTTGACCCCATAATTGAGTTGATTGTTGTGCTAAAGGCAGAGCAATGAATAACTCGTCCTGTTGAGCGTAAATAGTTGCCATATTGAATAAAATTTCAGCCATTCCGCTTAGGTTTTCCCGATTGCCATTTATTATCAGTGATTGCTCTAATTTTCGAAGATCTTCTTTGTAACGGCCAAGACTGATGAGACAGTTGCCTTTGTTGTGCAAAGCAGATGCATTATGTGGGTCAATTTCCAATGCCTTATCGCAATATTGAATGGCTTCTTCGTAGCGGCTCAGATTGCGCAGAATATCAGCTTTGTTGTTCAAAGTATCCACAAAATGTGGGTCAATTTCTAATGCCTTTTCAAAGCAGCGGATGGCATCTTCGTAACGGCTTAGACTGTTGAAACTTTTGCCTTTGTTATTCCAGGCATTTACATTGCGCGGGTCTATTTCCAATGCCTTGTCATAATAATGCATGGCTTCTTCATAACGGCCTAGATGGTGGTGAAAGGAGCCTTTGTTGCCCAAAGCTGCCAAATCGCGTGGGTCAATTTCCAATGCCTTATCAAAATATTGAATGGCTTCTTCGTAACGATCTAAATTTGCAAGGCTAAATCCTTTATTGTTCATAGTTGCCAAATTGCGCGGGTCAATTTCCAATGCCTTATCAAAATAGCAAAGGGCTTCTTCGTATTCACCCAGACTGTTGAAACAACAACCTTTGTTGTTCCAGGTATTTGCATTGCTTGGGTCAATTTCTAAGGCTTGGTCACAGCAGTGAATGGCATCTTCATATCGACCAAGGCTGCTGAAGTAGCGACCTCGGTCATCCCAAACCAGCGCATCGCGTGGGTCAATTTCCAATGCCTTATCGCAATATTGAATGGCTTCTTCGTAGCGGCCTAGACCGTTGAGACTTCTGCCTTTGCCAAGCCAGATATCTATATCGCGCGGGTCAAGCTCCGAAGCTTGATTGAAGCAGTCGAGGGCATCTTCGTAACGGCGAAGACTGTTGAAGTAATTACCTTTGTTGATTAAAGGATCAATAAAACGTGGGGCAATATCCAATGCCTTGTCAAAGCAGCGGATGGCTTCTTCTTTATTACCTAGTTGGTTGAGACTGTTACCTTTGTTATTCCAAGTAGCCGCAAGGAGAGGTTGAATTGCCAAGGCTTCATCACAATAACTGATTGCTTCTTCGTAACGACCCAGATGATTGAGACAACTACCTTTGATGGAAAGAGCGCCTACATGACGCGGATCGAGTTCCAAAGCCTGATCTAAGTAGTGAAGGGCTTCTTCGTAACGCCCTAAATGATTAAGGTTGAGTCCTTTGTAGCTCAATTCTTGAGCATTCTGTTTCGCCAATTGCGGAACCCTGATTATTTCCCCATTCAGTTGCTTGAGAATCGATTCCAAATCTGAACGCAATTGTACAAAACTCTGATAGCGCTTATCAAGCTCCTTCTTTAGGCAACGTCTGATAATTGGATAGATTGGCGAATCCAATCGAGGCACAGGGGCTTCGTTATGCAGTCGTCGCATGTCCAGCCCGAAGCGCATAATCTCTTCCCGCGAGCCATCCCTAGGCGGAGTAGCTAGGAAGGGCAACTCGCCGCCACTTGCCATCTGGAAAAGCACAATACCAAAAGCATAGATATCACTTCTCACATCGCAACTTGCGGCATCATCGAACTGCTCCGGCGGCATGTGGGTGAGGGTACCAAATACATCTCCTCTCTGTGTCTTACCGAATACATTTATCTCATCCTTCATACTTGCTGAATTTTCCGCGTATGAATCCAATACACCTGCCAAACCAAAGTCGGTAATTTTGGCTGTCCCATCTTGTGCGATCATGATATTTTCCGGTTTCAGATCGCGGTGCGTCCGAATCCCTTTAGAGTAGGCGTATTCCATCCCAAAACAGACCTGGATAGCCCAGCGCAGACTCTGCACCAATTCCGGCGAGCGGTATTGCAAGTAACCTGCTAGGGAATTAATTCCTTGCTTATTTGGCGCAATGTACTCCATAGCTATGAAAAGCCGTCCTGAGAATACGTCCACAAAATATGTTTGCACTAAATAGGGATGTCGTTCGAGTTCCACTAAAACGTTTGCTTCTTTACGAAAGAGGTCTCTTGTTTTTGCGTCCGCGAGAAATTTATCCTGGAAAGTCTTCAAGGCGCACTCACTCTTAGTCACATGACTAAAAACTAAATATACTACGCCAAATCCTCCACTGCCCAATACTTTTAGAACTTCGTATTCTTGTCCAATAATATCGCCGGGATGATAAAGTCCGCCTGTGGGTTGATCGGTTATCCCTCGATCTTTTTGCGGGTTTTGGCTTTCTGTATTTTTCGAGGGATTTACAATAGGCTTTTGATCTTTTTCCAATTCAGCCAGGCGCGCAACGGCGCTTTGGATTAACCCAGGTTCATCATCTGCAAATTCCAGCACCTGTTCGTAGGAATGAATTGCATCGAATGTAAGTCCAAGATTATCTTCGCACAACGCTTTTTCGTGCCACGCATACGCGTATTGCGGCTCAAGTTGCAGTGCATTTTCAAAACAACGGATGGCTTCTTCGTAATCTTCCAGATCACAAAGTTGTTTCCCTTCTATGTACCAGTGGTTTGCATCCAGCGCGTGAAGATCAGCGTCTGATTGCTTTTGGGTATTTGCAGTTTGAGCAACTGGCGTCACATTATTCTTTTGTGCTGGTTCAAGTGGCAAATCCTGTCCCGCAAGGGTATCCAACATTTGTTTGGCTTTTTCGTTCTTTGGATTGATGCGTAACATTTGTTTCAGGCAATAAAAGCGTTCTTTGTCATCAACTGAAACCTGATACATCCACCCCCAGGCAAGTTCGTCATCCGGACTTTGCTTAGCGACAGCTATAAAAACATTTCGCGCCTCGTCCTGTTTCCCTGCTCTATATGCTGTTATACCCTGATGAAGTAAATCATCCATGAAACATCCTCTTTGTGGAAAGTGGCCGCGCAGATGGGTCAAACTCATCTGCCTGCATGGATATTTTTTCCAGGCTACAGATTCCGATCAGGATATGCGGCGGTTCAATGAACTCGGACCGCGCCGCCGCTGCTTCCTGGGCCGCCAGTTGCCAGGCTAGATTTGCACTAAAGGATAGTTCGGTCATGGGTTGCTCCTGATGAAGGGTTGGAATGTTGTCTGCAAGTTTACTTACCCTCCAACTCTCGTATTAAGTTCGTTTCCAGCGTTTCTTGAAAAATTTATTGCCTTCGAGCCGGTACTCGACACCTGCCTTGAGCCATCCAGCAGGCAATGAGTTAATCGCCATTGGATTGCGGAAGAACAAAAAATCATCACCGTAATTATCAGGCAGACACGAGATGTCAATATTTGAAAACAGAATCGCGCTAATGCCCGCATATTTCGGTTCAGGAAAAAATTTGGTTGACACCTTTTTACCAGACGGCTTGACTATTTCGTCTCGGTAAGAATAGCCTGTTTTTACGATTTGTTTACCGTCATGATCCAGAATCATTGTATAGTCACCGAATGGTACGACAGCTTTAATTATGTTCGGAATCATGTTAGATGAATCATCGTCTGGTATTGAAAATGGAATACGGGAACCATTGATAGCAATTAAGTAAGGCTCAGAACTTGAGAGTATACCTGTATCCTGATATTCTCCATATTGCCTGAACTTCTCAGCTATTGCGGATGTGTATCGAAGAATCACCGATTCATCAATCGAATCGAACCCGTTTTCAGACTCTGCACAGTCATCGGGGCTAGTACCGCATGCAATTGCTTCGATCCAGATATTGGTTTCTGCTAACGAGATACAGATATCTGGCCCTTTCTTGCCTAATTCAAGGCGAGGGCGTAATTTAAACCCTAAGTCCAGTAGAGTCACAGCTAAATACATTTCCCAAAAGCGACTTTGAAACTTCGATATGCTCTTTGATGAGATTTCGGTTATAAAATGCGAATCTGCGTATGGTTTGAATCGCGTCCAAAGTCTTTCTAAATTATCCCTTTCTTGCTTTCTGTTTGGATCATCAAAGATCCGCTTCAATTCTCCACTGGGTAATTTATCCGAATGTTCAATTAACATTTTGCCTCATGTCACAAAAGGTTGCTGGGAGGGGCGAGCAAGACGCGAAAACCACAGTTGAATGCGAAAGTCGGATAATTGTGATTACGAGTAGACACGTATATCCATTCGGAACCAGCAACATCGTCGAACGAGCCGCGCAACACAAGCTGATCAGACTCCAAAGCGCTTTCAACCATGTTCTTGATGCTGAAAGGATAGGGTTCATACAAACTGGAAGTCCATTCTCCAACATTGCCCATCATATCGGCACAACCGAAAGGTGAATCTCCCTGTGGAGAATAGAGTGCAACGGGCGTTGTTCTAAATTTGCTAGAATTATATTTATTTTCATCACGCGCACCTTCCCAAGGATATTCGCGCCCGTCTGTTCCACGCGCGGCTTTTTCCCATTCTGCTTCGGTGGGCAGGCGTAATACTAAACCCGAAGGCGTTTCGCTTTTTATTAAGTTATTCAGCCATTTACAATATGCCGTTGCATTATTCCATGAGACTCTAGTAACAGGATGATCTTTTTTCTTTTCCCAATTATCTATAGGATGATTGATTCCTTTGGATTTTACATAAGCGTTATATAACTCATTTGTCACAGGAAAGCGCGCCATCCAATAATCGTAGGGAATATCAACGGTGTGTCGAGGCTTTTGATCATCAAAGTCATAGTAGTAATGGTCATAACCATAGTATTCGCTGGCTTCATTGTCATAGTGCCATCCTTCAAGCAATCCTTCAATATTCCCGTTTCTGTTACTAAAAATTTTGTAATCGCCTCCCATCAAAAACTTGCCTGCTGGCACGCGCATAAACTCCATGCCATTGGAGATGGTAAGTTTGTTGTCGTAAGTAGGATTTTTATGCAAGTCGGATTTATCAACTTTGATTACAGGCGGCGTTATAACTTGCACAGGTTTAGGTACTTCATGGTCAGCCTGGCGCGGTAAACGAGTAAGCAATTCTTGCAAATCATCCGTCGTTGCGAAAAGCCTTCGATATGCCGCGGTTTCATTCAATGCACCTCTGAGAGCAGTAAATAATTCCGCTTGAAGATATGGGTTTTTCTCTTGCTTCTCTTCCGACAAACTAACAGTATCTTCTTCAATGTTTATAGTCAGTTGCCCCCCTGCCGCGAACCATTCCAACCCAACCTGAATGGCACTCTCGCATAAACCCATCCATGCCGCAAGTCCACTAATAGTCGTTTTTCCGTTGAAATGACCAATCGCGTATTTGCAGTAACCTGCTAAAAGATTTAAGAAATCTTCAGGCTTTTCTTCTGAGGGTGAAACTGCAAAAACATGAATCGTTCTTGGCTCAACAATTTCCAATGCCATTCGTAATTCTAGATGTGATGGTGGAGTTGTCCAAATCGCGAACTCATTCGCTTGATATAACTTGAAGCGGGATTTACCCTTCGATCTATCCGCGCCTTCCGCCCAAATCAACGTTGAACTTGCAAGGTTACTTAAAATTTGAGTCTTCAATCGCAGATCGCGAATTTCGAAATTCTGTTGCTCTTTGGGCGATTCTACAACCTTCACCTGAGCAAAAGGCTTCTGTTTGGCTAACAAGGCGGTTTTGAAATCTTCCGCTGATAAATAGCGGTCTGTGCGGCGTAACTGCATGGCGCATTGCAGTGCATCGCTGATTGCATCAGGGATATTTCGATTAACGGCTTTTGCGGGCGGCGGCGGATTGACGTTTCCCAACATAATTTCCACACTATCTGGCGGAACGCTGTACGTTAATAGACAATATAGCGTTACGCCAAGTGAGTATATGTCGCTCTGTGCGTCAGTTCCACCAGTACCGTATTGTTCAGGCGCGGCGAAGTGTGGGGTCAGTCCGCGTGCGCCCATCGAGGTCTTCGCACCGACATCAAAAGTTTTTGCCAATCCAAAATCCACCAGTACCACGTTTCCTTGTGGCGTGATACGAATATTGGCAGGTTTGATGTCGCGGTGAATAATTGGGGGATTCTGATTGTGGATGTAAATCAGGGCATCACATACTTGCCTGATCCATGCCAATGCTTGCTCGCCTGGCAGGGGACCTCCGTTGTCGGCGAGAATTGTTTGTAGATCATCTCCTTCCACAAAATCCATTACGAGATACTGTCCCTGATTGGGAATGATGAAATAATCGGTGACACGTACCAAATGCGGGTGATTGAGATTCGCCAGCATGATCGCTTCGCGCTTGAATTGCTTCTGCGATTCGGGGGTTATTTGCAGGTTTTCCTTGATGGCGCAAAGTCTCTGCAGGTTATCGTCCCATACTTTGTATACCGCGCCGAATCCACCCTCGCCAAGCACGGCATGAATTTGGTAACGATTGTTTAGGACTTGTCCCTTTTTAAGCATACGTTTCTCTTTTTGATGTCACGAATGACATAAGCATTTCGCTTTGTAAAAGTCGTTGCCTTTTTTGAACCAGTCATTTTCCATTTGATTTTTTCCGCAATTGAAATTTAGACTGTTATATGTTATCGGAATTACGAGAGATTGATGGAACGCAAAACAACTTCCTTTACTCCAATGTCCGTTTCAAATTGTTTTTTAGCTTCGTCAGATTTTTGTTTGGCCTTCCATGTAAGATAACCGAATATTAGCATAACAAGCAAACCAAAGACAACCGCCGTTGCATGAATTGCAATAACAACACTCTCTGTTTTAGAAGTAATAGATACTCCAAGGCTTATTAATTCTCCAACAGTTACTCCCAAAAAAAGAGAAGTGAATCCAAGCAACGTGTTAGCGTCCTCTTGAAATCCTGCATACTTATACGCTAAATTGGCATCTACGAGTTTTATACTGGGTTGCAATATAGTTAATCGTGGTTCAATGTTGCTAGGCGGTGATGATGTCGCCCCTAACTCAGAAATTGTTCGTTTGTAAGATTCTGTTAGATTTTCAATCTGCCTCTCTAACATCTCAATACGTTCTGGCGCAGCCCCATCTTTGCGAATAGACTCAATGTCGTCTTTTACTGAAACGGTAAGCGAATCGGTTTTTGCAATAAACGCATTAACGTTTTCAAGCGCATCTATTCTTTTTCGTATTTCCATCAGTTCGGCACTGACTATTTTATCTGCGTTCTGGAGATCAAACGGAACCGAACCTGAATCTATAAACTCAGATTTTTTTGTTTCAATCAAATCAAGGTTTTCTTGGTAGCGAAACTCCTTTGTCCTTAGAAATTGCAATTCCTGATATACCGCTCTCCTGTCTTTTTGCAAAAAATAATCACAGTCAATTTTTTGGGGAGAAGGGGTGTTAGCTACATCTACCCATTGATAACAATAATCAGTTTTCTTTTCAAAACCTTCCGTATCAAGTAACTTATGGATTTTTTCCTTTCCCCAAGTAAGCACACGTGTTTTATTGGCGTCTGTTTTCTTGCTATTGGCAGTCTTGATCACCATCCGAAAACATAACTCGTCGTCCTTGAATACTTGGAACGCCCAACCAAAATCATCAAAATCAAATTGCTGTTCTGGTACTGAATTAATTTCGATACGATATTCTTTGTATATTTCTATTACCTCTGTGTCCATTGCAGGCATCCTTTCGGGCCAATATGTAATTGCGAATCGTTTAATTCTCGCAAAAACAATAGAAGTTTGTTCGATGTGCTTTTTTTCAAAACGTTCGTCAATCAGTCGTAAGCCTTACTCAAGTGTTACTTTCAAGAATTTCTTTCATCTTTTCCTGGATTTCCAATGCTTCTTGATAGCGCTTTTGGCTACTAAGAATTTCTTCAAGGCTTAGATAGACGAGAAACGTTCAAATTTTTTTGGATCAATTCAATTGCCTGGCGGTAGACCTCTTCAGCTTCTTCTAATCGTCTTTGGCTTTTGAAAAAATCACCAAGACTGTAATAGTAGATAGTATCATCTGGGCTAATAGCAATTGCTTGACGGTAGGCTTGTTCAGCTTCTTTAAAGCGCTTTTGATTTTTTAAAATACCACCAAGGCAACAATAGGGAAAGCTGTCATTTGGGTCTTCTGCAATTGCGTTACGGTACATTTCCTCAGCTTCTTTATAGCGTTTTTGTTCTTCTAGAATTCCGCCAAGCGAAGTATAAAAAAGGTGACCAGGAACTGACATAATGGCTTTACGATAAACCTCCTCAGCATCTTTTAATCGGTTTTGATCCCATAGAAGTTTACCAAGAACTACGTAGGGAAAGGAATTAGTTGCATCAACTGCAATTGCTTTGCGATAATATTGTTCAGCCTCCTTTAACCGTTTTTCATTTTCGAGAAGATAGCCAAGGCCGGAATAAGCAGCAGCACAATTTGGATCTGCTTCAATTGCCTGACGAAATGAATATTCGGCTTCTCGACCAGAGAGAATTCGCCCAAGACCTAAATAAGCTTTGGCGTGTTTTGGTTCAATTGCAATTGCCTTACGATAAGCATCCACCGCTTCGTCATTTCGCTTTTGGTTTCTAAGAAGTTCCCCAAGATAGTAATAATTTAGTGCGTTATTTGGATCCACTGAAATTGCCTTACGATAAACATCTTCCTCGGACTCGGTAGCAATTATGGCACTAACTTGTATGACTTCTTTTGTTTCATTCCTTAGCGCATTTTTAAAATCAATTACCGATTTATAGCGGTCCGTGCGGCGTATCTGCATAGAGCACTGCATTGCATCGCTCACGAATTCGGGAATGTCATTGTTTATGGCTTTGGCAGGTGGCGGCGGATTGGCATTGCCTACCATGATGTCCACGCTGTCGGGAGGTACGTGATTGGTCAACATGCAGTATAGGGTCACGCCAAGCGAATAAATATCGCTTTGTGCGTCTGTGCCGCCCATGCCGTATTGTTCAGGCGCGGCAAAATACGGAGTCAATCCACGCGCACCTGTGCTGGTCTTTGCATTCGCTTCAAATATTTTCGCCAATCCAAAATCCACCAGCACCGCATTTCCCTGCGATGTGATACGAATATTGGCAGGCTTGATGTCACGGTGAATGATGGGCGGGTTTTGGCTGTGGATGTAGGTCAGCGCGTCGCAAATTTGAAGTGTCCATTTCAGCGTGTCTGCAAGGGGCAGCGCTTTGCCATAATTGACGAGGGCTGTTTGCAGGTCAATTCCATCCACAAAATCCATCACAAGATATTGTCCCTGGTTGGAGATGATGAAATAATCGGTCACACGCACCAAATGTGGGTGATTGAGATTCGCCAGCATGACCGCTTCACGCTTGAACTGCTTCTGCGATTCGGGCGTCACTTGCAGGTTTTCCTTGATGGCGCAATGTCTCTGCAAGTTATCGTCCCATACCTTGTAGACCGCGCCGAATCCACCCTCGCCAAGCACGGCATGAATTTGGTAACGACTGTTTAGGACTTGTCCCTGTTTAAGCATACGTTTTTCTTTTTACATCATGAAGGCGTAAGCATTTTGCTTTGTAATGATTGTTGCCTTTCTTGAACTAGACAGCAGGTGTTTTTTTAATGGGCTTTTTGAAGTACCTTATTATCGCATAAATTCGCCTGAATCGCCCGCAGGCAAATGTTTCGAGAATATTTACAACATGGCTGGCTGTCAGGCAATACCAATTGCATGGAATATCACGGAGGGAACGGCTTAGTGAAAGTCTCCAAGTTGAGAACCAAGTATCGGTAAACTGGACTACCGACAAGAAAGGTGAGCAATCAACCCGCCAACGCAAGACCAGGCACAGGATCGCCAGCCGCCCGCTTCGCCGGTTCAACTTTACCCAAGAAGTTTCACCAGATTGTAATCCCTTCCTGGTGATCTACCCCAAAAAGCCTCCTACCTATTGAAAAGACAGAGGTTATCCGCCTCTGTTTTTCTTTTTAGTCCCGAAGACTTCTTCGAGTCTGAAAAGAGCGACAGAGTCGTTCAAAAAATCCATCTTTCGAGGTATGTCCGTGACCACACCAACTCTAACCCAAACCGGTCTGCTTGGCTTCCTGTGTGAAGTCACCGAAGAGCCGGTTTCTTTCAACGAATGTCTGGCCTGCGCCCAGCGCGGCGCGCCAGGCTGTCCCATGATCCCCGCCGCCATCCACAATATCGCCGGGTCGATCCGCGACCCGGAGTACGCCAATAATCTTGCGCATCCGGCTGGCGCTGAAATCGGTTTCTCTGCCACCGAACTGCTGGGATGCCCGCGCCAGTACGTGTTGAAGAAACAACATCCGTATTGGGAAAAGCCCACCTCCATGTACCGCATGGCGTTCGGCTCCGGCTATCACGCCGCGCTCGCAAAATATCCTGGCGGCCTCCGGGAGCAAACCCTGACCTGGAAATTTACCTTCCTGGGAAAATCCGTCCTGCTGGTGGGTACGCCCGATTACATGGAGGCAACCCCAACCGGCTGGCACATCGTGGATTACAAGGTAACGGCCAACCCGCCCTTCGGTCACAAGGTCCCGATCTGTGTCCATTGCGATCTCGACTTGTACAAGGGCGACGACGGGCTGATGTGTCCGAAATGCGGACTGCTCAACCCGCGCTCATCTGCCGTTGCACGCGTCTACCGTCCCCCGCAGGCCCGTTCCTCTCACGCCCAGCAGGTTAACCTGTACGCCCTGCTGATCGAGAAGAACGCCGCGCTCCTGAAAAAGAAGCACGGCGCGAAAGCAGATGGCTTCGCTGGGGCGCAGGTCGTGTACCTCTCCCCCAAGACACCCGTCCGTTGCGACGTCGCGCTGGAGCGTGAGGTCACGCTGACCTTCCTGAAAGCGCGCCTGACCACACTGCTCTCTGGCGCTATGCCGCCCGTCCTGGACGAGCTGGATGAGCTTTGGCGCTGTGACTTCTGTCCCGTCCGCGCGCAGTGCGAGCAACTATACGGCGGACCGGTTGGCAAGGCCGCCATCGAAGAAAGTTAGATTCACGGGAGGCGTCCACCCGACGCCTCCCCTCTCCTCGTCCGGCCTGGATTGAGATCCAAAACAGGCGAGGAGAGACAACCTATCTTTCCTCCTCGCTCTTTTATCTCAATTTCCGTTCCGCGCACGTGGGCGCGCCTGGGTTCGATCCCCGGAGGAACGCTTCGCCGCAAGGCGGGCTAACGCAGGATGATGCCAAACACCTGCCATCAAATACAAGGAGGTATGCCAACATGGCTGCCAACGATTTCAAAAACCGCCCGTCCAATTACGTCATCCTCACCCTTCAGGCCGTTGCCGATGGCGAGTCCAAATTCGCCGAAAGCGGAAAGCCCTGGGCCAAAGTCCGCGCCTTCCTCTCCCAGGGGAAGGACAAGACCAGCGGCGAGTACCGCCCCTCGCTCTTCTTCGACGTGAAGGCTTTCTCGGACGACGAGAACATGAGCGCGCCCGTCGCGGCGATCTCGCAGGTCGCCAATAAGAGCCGCTTCACCGTCAAAGGCCGCCTGGGAATGGAAGAATGGACCGGGCAGGACGGCATCACGCACCAGAAACTGGTGATCTTCGCGAACTCCGTCGAGCCGTTCCACTTCGCCAACGAAGCGGACGCTCAACCTGCCGAAGACCTGGAAGGCGAACCCGCCTAGCCAGCCTGCTTGCGTGTACACGCAGGCAAGCCTGCCGTTCCGTAAGACTTGAGAGGCGCACACCCGCGCCTCTCTCCCTCATCCCGAAAGGAATCACTCCCGCAGAGAATGCTTCGATAAACTCAGCATGCTGCATGCGGGACTGCGCGGGTTCGACTCCCGGCGGGATGCCTGCGAGCGGGGTCAATTGACCCCACTTTAACATGTGCCACCTCCTCTCTCACCCATAGGCGGCGAGAGATTGGCGACTTGCTTTTCTCTCGCCGCCTCCCTTTGAGGGGGCATCGCTGGATGCCCTTTCAAGGGGAGGCGCAAGCCTCTGGGCCACCCGCCCATTTCCCCTGAGAGAAGAGGTGTAACCATGTTCGCTTTCGCTTTTGTCGTCGGTGTGATTGTCCTGATCGTTATCGTTGTCGTAGATGTCCGCGCCTTGATATACGCCTGGTCGGGCAGATACGAACTGGACCGCCGCCTCGACGCCGCTACCAAAAAATAGCGGCAGGAAAGCGAGTGGAGTCGTCATCCGGCCCCGCTCGCTCCTTCTCTTTTACAGACCACTCCGCGCGTTGTCGTGTCTTTCGCCAGGACACCCCGCGTAGTGGCCTGTGCCACTTAAATCCATTTTCGAGGTATGTCACCATGACCCTAAATTTCACCCGCTCCGAACTCGTCCCGGCCATCAACGCGCTTGCGCCCTACCTGGTCAGCAAAGGCGCTATCAGCCTGCGCGTCGCCGAAGGGGGCATGCTCGACCTGTTCGCCTGTGCGGCCATCGAAGGCGGGAGCGTGCTGGTGCGCGTTCCCTGCAACAAGACCGCCAAACCCGTCCCGTGGATGCACGTAGATGGGATCACCCTGCAGCAGGCCATTCAACTGGCCGATGAAGGCACAATTAACCTGGACTTCGCGGCGGACAAACTGACGCTAAAGTACCCAGGTTCCACCTTCGAGCTGCGCGCCCTGCTGACTCCCCCCATCACTCCTGAGAAAGTCGAGTTTGGGAAAACGACAGGTCACATCAAAACCAGCGATCTCAACCTGCTCTCGACCATGACCGAAGCCGCCTCCACCGAGGAAACGCGCCCGGCCCTGCACGGCATCTACCTGGCCGCCAGCAAAAAGAAGTTGGAGGCCGCCGCCGCAGACGGGTTCATCCTGGCCTGCGCGACGCTGGCGCTCGACGCCTCCGACGCCACCGGCGCCACCTACTCGGTTAAGGCGCTGAACCGCGCCAAACGCGCGCTCAAGTCCGGGGATGAAGACGAAGAGATTGCCATCGGTTTCAACAGTCACAGCATGACCTTGTCCGCCCAGCGCTACAGCGCGGAAATTACCATTGACGTTCCGCACGTGGGCGGGACCTTCCCGGACTACAAGCCGCTGCTTGGGGGCGACAAGGAAACGATCGTCGAGGTGGAGTCCAAAGCGCTGGGCGCGTTCCTGAAACGCTCCGCCGCCATCCAAAGCGGGATTTTCATGCAGGCGAGAGGCGGATTTCTGTGGCTCCTGGCGCAGAACGAATTGACCCGCGAGAAATGCCTGGACTCCATTCCCGTCGAAGCACAAGGCGAGAGTACCGTCATGTTGTATGCGCATGACCTGCTCAAGAACGCCCTCAAAGCCTGTGTCCCCAACGGCAAAGTAACCCTGTCTTTTCCGCAAACCAACAAGTCGCCCATGACGCTGGGCGGCGCCGCGACGGTGCTTGCCATGCCGCTGGTCAATCCCCTGGACGAAAGTCCGTTCAAGGGGTTGCAACCTGCCCTGATCTAAGTGTCTATCCGATCATTAACACAAAGACACGAAGCCTCAAAGCCACAAAGTTTTCTCTTCGTGTCTTCGAGACTTTGTGACTTGGTGATGAGACTTAATTATTTTTGGATAGATTCTGACTCCAAGGAGGAATTCCAATGGCAGATTTCTGCCGAACATGCTCTGAGAAGTTAGGTCTTCCCGGGCCTGACATCCAGGCCGAATCCGGCCAGGTTGTTTACGACCTGTGCGAAGGTTGCGGTCCTGGCTGGTTCGATGACCAGGGACTGCGAGTCCCCGATGAAGTCAAAGATTCATCCAGGACAAATTAGTAAGCAACACCAGGGAGAGGCTCACCGGCCTCTCTCTTCTTTTTGCATGTCTGCGCGTGTTTCTCTTTTCAGGGAAATGCGCGCAGGCAGGCAAGACTGTCTGCCTAAATCCAAACACGAGGTATGTCACCATGACAAACTTGATCTTGCACTATCTCTATCGCGACGAGGGCAACTGGAAGACCCGCCTGAGCGTCTGCGTCCAAAA
>Ga0210049_1002454_pt1 | contig 17271 bp, 20 predicted proteins | sample CryGeyCG2014_300_2_FD_183964 | JGI IMG/M metagenome (GOLD analysis project Ga0210049, IMG submission 183964) | Groundwater microbial communities from aquifer - Crystal Geyser CG06_land_8/20/14_3.00 (SPAdes) (version 2) | ecosystem: Environmental > Aquatic > Deep subsurface > Groundwater | place... | reverse complement strand
CTGCAAAACAGCTATGCACCAGTTCGATTCTGGTCGTGGCCTCCAAAAGCGGTCTGTCCTGCGGAGCAGGATCTCGCTCCGCGAGACAAAACCGTTTACGAGGGTTCGATTCCCTCACAGGTCACCAAAAAGGAAATCGAAGATTCGCAAGGAGGGGCGCTCGCAACGCCCCCGCCCGTTGCGAGCGCCCTAAAGGCAAAATTCAAATTCGCCGAGAGCCGCAGGTCTTTCAAAAAGAAGTTCGAGCCGACTTTTTTTGCCATGATTGATAAATCATGGCAATTATTTTTTGCGCGCGCGATTTTTTGCGCCTGCAAGGCGCAACTTACGAATTCCCTCATAGGTTCGAGCCAAACAGTTCCGTTTTTCTCAATTTGAGATTTTTTCTCCTCCAACTTTAGTTTTTCATCAAACATTTCGTTTTTCTTTTGTTTATAAATTTCAGGCTCGATAATTTGATCGAGATAACCGTCGAGAAGACGATTCAGCTTAATTTCTGTTTCTTGGATTTTGGAATCGGTTTGTTTAATTTCCGTTTCACTTTCCAATTTGTCCTTTTCTTCAGTTTCGGTGATCCATTTTTCAAAATAAGGTTCCCAATCCTCATGCAAGCCGCAATCACAGACAATTTTTCTTAATTGTTCTTCTGTTTTTGATTCAGAAATATATTTTTGAGTACAGGGTTTCAACTTTTTCGTACAACGATAGTAAATAAAAGTTTGACCGGTGCCGTTTTTGTATTTCTTGATGTGTTGTTCCGCCGTGATTGCGGCTCCACATTCGCCGCAGGTCGCCAGACCTGCAAAGGCGAAATTGTGGCCTTTTTGTCTTGGTCTTTCAATTTTTTCTACTTGTTTTTGCACTTCGTCAAATAGCTTTTTGCTGATAAAAGTTTTATGTGAGCCTTGATAATATTCTCCGGCGTATTTCAAAATTCCTAAATAAAACCTGTTTGAAAGCATATTTTTAACCTGACCGACTTTTACAGGTTTATCACCCTCCCGCCTAATCCCAAACTTAAACATAAATTGAGAAATGCCAGTAAAAGAAATATTCCCATCAGCAAAAAGCTGAAATGATTTTTTGACAACTTTTGATTTTTCTTCGTCAACATCAATTCCCCTCGTTTTGGGATTATTGATATAGCCATAAGGTGCTTTACTTGGCCAAACTCCGTTACGTAGTTTTTGTCTATTACCTCGCTTTACATTTTCGGATAGGTTATCCACATAATATTTGGATTGGCCAAAGGCGATTGAAAGCATAAATTTTCCTTGCGGCGTGCTTTCAAACCAAAACGAGGGGAATTTTAAATCAAGGAGTTTGCCGGTATCTAAAAGATAGATAATTTTCCCGCCGTCAATAGAATTTCTCGCCAAACGATCAGGGTGCCACGAAAGTATTCCGTTAGCTTCGCCCTTTTCTATTTTCTTGAGGACTAACTCGAATTGTCCTCTTCTTGGAACCTTGGCGGTTTTGGCCTCGGTGATAAATTCAGAAACAGTTAAGTTTTCTCTTTTGGCAAACTCCTTGAGTTCGGCAATTTGTGCCTCAATAGACAAAACTTGTTTATCTTTCTCATCAGTTGATTTTCGGCAGTAAGCGATGTATTTGATCATGTTTTTTCCTTCAAGTTCTTTAATTTTTGCGTTTTTCTTCATTCTTTTTTTACGGCGTCTCTCGGCGAATTTGAATTTTGCCTTTAGGGCGCTCGCAACGGGCGGGGGCGTTGCGAGCGCCCCTCCTTGCGAATCTTCGATTTCCTTTTTGGTGAACGTTTTTGAAAAAATTCGAACTCATTTCAAGTCAACGTGTTAGCTCGCCTCGCTTCGCTCGGCTCGCAATGTTGCGCGGCGCCCCCACCCGCCGCGCTTCCGAAAAAGTCGGTTCGAACAAAACAAAATCAGGATTGATTTTGTCTAAAAGAAAAACGCAAAAATTTTAAAGAACTATCTTCGTAACTACGCCTTTTATTGCATCAACACTAACAAGATCTCCATCATTTAAGATTTTTGTTGCATTCTTTGTTCCTACAATGCACGGAATTCCTAATTCTCTTGACACAATGGCGGCATGACAGGTCATGCCGCCCTCATCCGTTACGATTGCTACCGCCTTATGCATGGCAATAGTCATGTCCGGACTTGTCATTGTTGAAACCAATACATCACCTTTTTTTACCTTGTCTATTTCTTTTATAGTACTGATAAGTTTTACTATCCCCTGCGCTATGCCTCGAGAAGCCACTGTTCCTTTGATGGTTTTCGTCATGTCAATTTTGTATAACTTCTTCTTCATCTGAGAAATTTTTTTTGGTTTAGCAATAAAATCAATTCGATCGGGCATCTTTACCATCATCCATTGCTTTTTCCTTCTCTTAATTTCCGAGGTATCAATTTTTTTGTCCCCCAAAAGAAACGCTTTAATTTCGTCTGGGGTCATGTAAGCTATGTCGATCCATTTTTCAAAACCAATTCTTTCAGAAAGTTCTTTTACAAAAGGAAGGATGGCGAAATAAAACTGCCTAAGAACCTCGGTTCTGTAGGTACGTAAGTGGAGATATTCTTGGGTGAGATTTACGAGATTAATAAGTTTAGAATTGTTGCTATAAAGCTTCTTGACTTTATCTACTTGGCTTTTATATTTTTCGCTTTTTTGTTCAAGTGTTCTTAGATCTTTTTCTGGCTTTTGAATTTTCTGCAGCTCCTTTTGGAAATGATCACTATTCCAAATCGGTAAACTAAAACCATAAAACGGAAGCCAACAATACTTAGCTGCATGCTCCTTAACCAACAAATCAATTTTCTTTTTTCCAACCTCGCTTGATTTTAATCTTAAGGCAATTTTAAGAAGATCAATTCTTTCTTTTTCATCAGCGTTAAGTTGAACCTTCGTAGTAATAATATTCCAGTAATTGTCAAAATCCTCCTCTTTTTTTCTAGTAACCAGTTCGGCTAACAACCCGGCTTTTGTTCTCTTTTCTAAATATCCATCGATAACCAGTGGGGGGTAAAGCGCTAGAGAAAACTGGGAGCGTATTTTACCAACTTGATCTAAATAATTGACTAGCTCCCTATTTGTTCTCCTTGAAAAGTTTTCTTTCGGAAATGTGTTACAAAATTGTAATGTCGCTCCGCAAAAATCAGAAATATCTTTTGTGATCTTTTTTAGCCATTTTATATCTTTGTTAGATTTATTTTGGATCGTGGTAGCAAACTCTTGCCAATTATTTTTATCGTAGAAAAAAGCATGTGCGTTGTCGTCGGGAAACAATATCTTGTATTTTAGGCCAGTCCCAATCTTTTTATTAAGATAGTTGTCTTCTCCAATAGCACTGAAAAAGCCCATAAGGATTGACTCAACTCGCGTTACAGTTTTGAACCATTGTAGTTTTTTAGTTGTCATGTTTATTCTATTTTACTATAATAAGCTTGGCGAAGCCAAGCAAAAATCGCGCGCGCAAAAAATAACGGAAGCGCGGCGGGTGGGGGCGCCGCGCAACATTGCGAGCCGAGCGAAGCGAGGCGAGCTAACACGTTGACTTGAAATGAGTTCGAATTTTTTCAAAAACGTTCACATGTACTACGTATATGTAATTAGATCATTAAGTAGTGGACAATTGTACAAAGGTCAGACAAATAATTTAGAAAGAAGATTGCATGAACATGAAATTGACCGTTGGGGACCATACGATTTAGTTTTCGTACAAATTTGTGACAACAGATCCGAATCAATGTTGTTAGAGAAATATTTAAAAACCGGGCAAGGAAGAAAATATATTAATTCACTTATTACCTAGGACATCCGCCTAGGCGGATAATCGGGGGCCCATAGGTACCCCTTGTGGGTATTCGACTCCCCTTGGAGTCACAATATCACCCATCTGCGGTATTATAAATTACCGTGGAAAATACCAAATCCTTAAAAACAATCCTACTAAACACCGCCTGGTGCCTCAGATTAATCTATCGGAGCAATCGCGTCCTTTTTATTGGTGTTTTTGTTTTTGGTATTTTTGTGTCCATTGTTCCTTTTTTCCAAAATCGGATCTTTTCGGAGCTTATTGATAGTTTGGTTTATAGTCAAAACTACTGGATTTCTACCTTATTTCTTTTCTCCGGTATTTTGGCCCTAAACTCTGTCTTTTTTTATCTTCAAAGCCAGTTTAGCCGGGTTTTAGATATCCAACTTCAGGCATATCTTCGCAAACTTTTTATTAACAAAGTTACCACCCTCGATTATCAACACCTTGAGGGCAAAGATACCAGCAATCTTATCTCCAAGGTCGATGAAGAATTCGGTTGGCGCATCCGCCAAACTCTCTCCGACGCCAATAGTATATTTACTAGTCTCATAAGTCTTTTGGCAGTTTCCGCTATCCTCATTCCCAAATTTCCCCTTCTTTGGTTCATTATTTTTCTAAGTCAGGTTCCTCAATATTTCTTTCAAAGATATTGGGTCCAGAAAGATTGGCAGATTCACGAAAAAAATAGCGACAAAACCAAACTGATGTGGGACCTAAATTGGCAACTTCGTCAAAAAAATTACATTGCCGAACTAAGAATTAACAGTGCCATCAAATATCTGTTTCGAAAGTTTGCCGACTCTTGGGACTTTTTTGCCAACTCCCGTACCCAACTTCGGGTTCAACAGACCCCAACCGAATTTGGTCTAATTGCCCTTTCGACTTTAATCAGTGCCTTCTGTCTCTACACTTTAATAAACAGTACCCATTTAGGATTAATCACTATTGGTCTTTTTACCTTTTATTTTCAATCAATTTCCGCCACCGCCAACTTTTTTCGGGGTCTGGTTTTCAGCTCCGTCAGTGTTACTGAAAATAGCTATCATATTGGTAATTTTAAAAAAGTATTGGGATTAATAAATACTATTAAAAGTGGGGTTAAAATCGTTTCCAAACCTCACCCGCCCAAAATTGAATTCAAAAATGTTTCTTTCAAATACCCCGAAACCAATCGCTATGTTTTCCAAAACCTAAACCTAACCATCGGCCCTCAAGAGGAAATAGCTATTGTTGGCCAAAACGGTGCCGGTAAAAGTACCCTGATTAAACTTCTCTGTCATTTTTACGAACCTACTTCCGGCCAAATTCTGATAAATGGCACTGATCTTCGATTATTAAAACTTGATAGTTGGTACCGCCAACTTTCATTTTTGGCTCAGGAATTTAACAGTTTTTACAACCTCACTTTAAAAGAAAGCATATTTCTTGGGCACCCTCAAAATCCAAGCGACCAAAAGATTTTAGAAGCTCTGAACCTTGCCGACGCCTCTTTTATAAAAAGATATTCCCGAGGGTTGGATACTCCCATGAGTCTTCGCTACGGTGGCGAAGAACCTTCTTGGGGACAGTCCCAAAAACTGGCCATAGCTAGAGTTTTTTATCGGAATAGTCCAATAATAATTTTGGACGAACCCACCGCCTCCATTGATGCTGTCTCCGAAAGTAAAATCTTTTCCCGTCTTTACAAAACTGTCAAAAACAAAACTCTTATTATTGTCTCCCACCGCTTTTCAACTGTCCGAAACGCCCAGAGGATCTTAGTCATCAACCAGGGCAAAATCGTCGAAGCTGGAACCCACCAGAAGCTTCTAGACCTAAAAGGACTCTACTCCCACTCCTTCCATCTCCAAGCCAAAGGTTATACTCAAGAATAATATGCTCTACATTTTTCACGGCGATGATCTTTTCCACAGCCGCGAAGCCCATCAGAACTTTTTAGATCAACTTAAGGATAAAGAAGTTATGCGTCAAGAGTCAAAAGACTATAATTTTGACAAACTCAACCTCTTTATTAATTCTCCCTCATTGTTTCAAAACGCCCGGGTTCTGGCTCTCTATAATCCTTTTTCCTTAACTAAAGGTCAACTAGAAAAATTATCTTCTTTGATAAAAAAGAACCAATATGTGGACACCGCCATTTGGCAAGACCGACCTCTTCGTCAAAATGAAATTTCTCTTTTTGGGTCAGCCAAAGTCCAAAAGTTCCCCCTCGACAAGAAACTTTTTGCCTGTTTAAATTCACTTAAACCCAGAAACCATCGTTCCTTTACCGAAAACTACTTAAAGGTAGTTAAGCAAGAACCATTTGAGCTCGTCTTTTACTGGTTTAAAAACAGGCTTCGCCAAAACCTCTCTTCTTTTTCCCCTTTCCCCTCCGAAAAGCTTAAGTTATGCTATCTGGCCCTAATTGATCTTGATTATCAAATCAGAACCGGCACACTGGTAGAAACCAAAGAAAACGCCCTCCTCAATCTTCTTTTTAATCTGATGTCTTAGTATCACTCCCTTTTTTCTGTTATTATTTTCTAATGTCCCAAAAAATTCTCAAGCCCTGGGGTTTTGAAATTCTAGTAACCGCCGCCTCTCTTCCCTATGGTGGCAAAATCTCATTTACTCGGACCGGGAAGCGCTGGTCACTTCAATATCACGATCAAAAAACAGAAACTCTTGTCCTTCTTTCCGGTCAAGCCAACCTCAGTCTCGGTCCGGATCAAAACTCACTGGTAACTCTCCCTATGGAACCAAGCCAAGAATACACCATCAAACCTTCCACTATTCACCGCTTTCAGGCTGTTACTGATTGTGTTACCGTTGAGTTTTCCACTCCGGAAATCGGCACCACCTTCCGCCTTGAAGATGACTACTCCCGCCCAAACGAATCAGACGCCACCAGATTATTACCCGGCCGCGGTTGGCAACCACTAAAATAATATGAAAACTCCTGCCCTTATTTGGTTTAAGGATATCAAGTTTGAAGATGTCGCCACCGTTGGTGGTAAAGGAGCCAATTTAGGAGAAATGTATAGTCTCGGTATTCCCGTTCCCAATGGTTTTGTGGTCACAGCCCGTACCTATTTTAATTTTATTGAAAAAAATAATCTAAAACCTCAAATAAAAAATATCCTTGACTCTGCCAATGTTGATCACCCCGACGAGCTTCTCTCCGCTTCCAAAAAAATCAAAGCTATTATCAAAAAAGCTCCAATTCCCGACACAGTCGCCATTGAAATAATGAGCGCCTATAAAAAACTGGGAAGTTTTGGTGGTTTAAAGGATTTACCGGTAGCCGTTAGATCTTCAGCTACCGCCGAAGATAGTATTGACGCTTCTTTTGCCGGTCAACAGGAAACCTTTCTTAATGTTATTGGGGAAAGCAATGTGTTAAATCGCGTCCGCGATTGTTGGGCCTCACTTTTTACTCCCCGTTCTATTTTTTACCGAGTCAAAAAGAAGTTCGACCATTTCCAGGTTGGGGTAGCCGTCCCGGTTCAAAAAATGATTCAAAGCGATATCTCCGGTATCATGTTTACCGTCAACCCGGTTTCCAATACTAAAAACGAAATTGTCATTGAGACCATTTGGGGTCTGGGTGAATACATAGTTCAGGGTATTACTACTCCGGACCAACATATAATTAACAAGTCGACCTGGGAAATCCAATATAAAAATTCCACCCCCCAAGATCGACAGTTAGTTAAATCGGAAAACGAAACTCATGAAGCCGAAGTTCCTAAATACAAACAAAATAAATTTAAAATAAACGATGAGACAGCTATAAAAATTGCCAGAATCGGCCAAAAACTCCATAACCATTACGGTAAGGCTCAAGATATCGAATTTGCTATTGCCAAAGGTAAACTATTTATTGTCCAAACCAGACCCATCACCACCTTGGCCTCTGGTGACAATCAAAAATCAATTGAAGTTTCTGAAGCTCCGTTTCTTCTAGGTGAAGCTGCCAGTCCCGGATTTGCCGCAGGTCCCGTAATTCTCATTAAAAGTCCCAAAGAAATTAGTCGGGTGGTCCCAGGCCAAATTATGGTTATTAGTATGACCACTCCAGATTTTGTCCCGGCTATGAAAAAAGTATCGGGAATTATTACTGACAAGGGTGGTCAAACATCTCATGCCGCCATTGTTTCCCGCGAATTGGGAGTTCCTTGTGTCGTTGGCACCAAAACTGCCACCAAAGAATTTAAAGAAGGTGACATAGTCACCCTAGATGGCGCCAGTGGCCGAATTTGGAAAGGTGATCAAACCCCAACCTTCCCTCAATTAAAAAATATTCCTTCGGTTGATAAAAATCTTAAAACCGCCACCAAACTCTATGTCAATTTAGGTGAACCGGAACTGGCTAAAGACATCAGTCAAAAAAACGTTGACGGCGTCGGACTTCTTCGGGCCGAGTTTATGATGGCCAACATCGGTACCCACCCCAAACGAATGATTTCCGAAGGCCGAGAAAAAGAATACATTGAAACCCTGGCTAAGGGAATTACTGAATTTTGCAAAAACTTCAACCCCCGACCGGTAATTTACCGAGCCACCGATTTCAAAACCAATGAATATCGATATCTTCGCTTTGGCAAACTTTATGAACCGGAAGAACCTAATCCTCTTTTGGGTTTCAGAGGCGCCATTCGTTACATCAATTCCCCCGACGTTTTCCAGATGGAACTTGAAGCCATTAAAACAGTTCGTAATCGTTTTAACCTAAAAAATCTTTGGTTAATGATTCCTTTTTGCCGAACTCCAAATGAACTTTTTGAGGTCAAAAAAATTGTTTCCGGTGTTGGCCTCATGCGTAGTCCCAGTTTCAAACTTTTCATGATGGCCGAGATTCCCAGCAATGTTATCTTGCTGGATAAATTTATCGATGTCGGTATCGACGGAATTTCTATAGGCAGTAACGATTTAACCATGTTGACCCTGGGTCTTGACCGCGATAATTCTGAAGTCGCCAAAGGTTTTAGCGAGATGGACCCATCTATTCTTTGGAGTTTAAAAAGATTAGTCACTAAAGCCAAAAAACGGGGAATTTTAGTTTCTATTTGTGGTCAAGCCCCCAGTAATTACCCGGAATTAGTTGAAAAATTAGTTAAATGGGGAGTCAGTAGTATTTCCGTCTCCCCCGATGCTATTACCCGCACCCGGGAAATTATCTCCTGGGCCGAAAAAAGAAAAATTCTATCCCCGCGAAGGCGGGGATCCACACTCTGAAATTTGTACCGCTACCTGTTAACAACGTGCTTCGTCATTCCCGCGAACGCGGGAACCTATATCAATATCTTCTGATATAAATCATTCCAATTATTATTTTGTTTTTCAATTAGTTCAATTTTCCAAACTCTTCGCCATTTTTTTAATTGTTTTTCTCTTTTAATCGCTTGATTTATGTTGTTATGTTCCTCAAAGTAAACCAATCTATGAACACCATACTCTTTAGTAAATCCATCGATAATTTCATTTCTATGTTCAAATACTCTTCTTTTTAAATTTGACGTCACTCCGACATACAATGTTCCATTTTTTCTACTCGCCATCATATACACAAAATACCTTTGCATTATTTTTGGCTTCCCGCTTTCGCGGGAATGACAATCCTATTTAAATACAACCACTACTTCACCCCTGGTATCTCCATCCATTTCATTTTTTACTTCTTCAAATTTCTTAGTCATCTCCCGGCAAATCCGAATCTGCACATCCTTTCCATAAACTTCTTTAATTTCGCCTACTAATTTTTTCAGTCTATTTGGTGATTCATAAACCACTTTGGCTCCCTCAACTGTTTTATATTTCTCCAAAATCCTTCTTTTATCCCCCTCTTTTTTTGGTAAAAATCCCAGAAAAGAAAATCTCTGCATCGGCAACCCGGATAATACTAAGGCATTAATAACGGCATCGGCTCCGGAAATAGCTGTATATTTTAATCCCAACTCCTGGCATTTTTTTACCAAAAGCCAGCCCGGATCAGAAAGCAGGGGAGTGCCGGCATTGGTTACCAGTCCTACTTCCAAGCCTTCTTTTAACCATCCTATTACTTGAGGTATTTTTTGTCTTTCCACCTCATCATAAAACGACACTAATTTAATCTGATTTTTTATCCCTAATTCTTTTATTAAAATTCCTGTTTTTCTGGTATCTTCACATAACAATATATCCACTATTTCCAATGTCTTTATGGCTCGGATGGTTATATCCCCCAAGTTCCCGATTGGTGTCGAAATTATATAAAGCATTATTTCTTTAAATAACTTTCAAATTCATTTTGGCCCATATCGGCCTGTCGTAAGATACTTCCAAAAGTACCTACTGCAATTTCCCGATGCATCGGCACAATTACTGTCAACAAACGTCCACCCCTAAAACCCCTCATTTTTACATGGCTTCCTCTTTGGGACACATCTACAAAACCCGCCTTTCTTAAAGCGCTCAATACCTCTCTGGCCGTATATCTCTTAGGCATAAACAGCCGACACTTTTACCTCACCGCTAAACAAAGGCACCAATATTTTCTTATCATCATCCAATAGTAATTCAAAAGCCTCCTGCAAGTTGTTCAAAGCTTCATCCTGGGTTTTACCCTGAGAAGCTAACTCCAAATTTACCAATTTAGCCACATACAAATCTCCCTCTTTCCACACCACTGCCGGATATTTTTTCTTTAATGACTTCATGATCATATTTTACCACCAAATATTTAATTGAATTGTCTAATCACCGCCACCACCCGGCCTTTTATTTCCACATCCGTCACATACATTGGTGCCATGGTCGAATTGGCTGGCTGTAAACGAATCCTGCTAGCTTCCCGATAATAGCGCTTCAAAGTGGCAAAACCGTTTCGTAAAACCGCGACCACAATATCGCCATTTTTAGCCTCTTTTTGCTCTTTAACCACCACATAATCGCCACTCAAAATCCCGTCATCAATCATCGAATCTCCTTTTGCTTGCAACACAAAAGATTTCCCCTTAGAGGCCAGGGCTGAATTAACTATCAAGGTAGCGTTTGGGTCAGTATATGGTTCCAGGGGGGCCCCACAGGCAATAAATCCCAACACCGGTAGTTCTACTTGTCCATCACGACTCCTCTTTTCTTCATCGTTCTCAAGTATTTCAATTCCCCGAACCGCTCCCCGGTAACGTCGAATTAGACCCTTTTTTTCCAAAACCGCTAGATGTTCGTGAACGGTGGCGAGTGATGATAATCCCAAATTTTGGGCAATTTCTGTTAAAGTTGGAGCATAACCATATTTGTCAATTGAACAACTGATTAAATCAAGTATTTCCTTTTGACGTCGATACACTGTGACTGGCATAAAGAAATGATACACGAACAATACCCGAAGTCAAGCACCAACATGCTACCATTTATTCATGTTTTGGATTCTTCTTGGTTTGTTCTTTTTTTCCAATCTGTCTCAAATTAACGCTATCGACGAATTTACCGTCAAACAAAACATTGATTACACCGTCAACCAAACAGGTGACACTGAAGTTCTCCATCAAATAGAAATTATTAATAACTTTTCTCAGCTCGTCCCCAAAGAATACTCTTTCTCGCTTTATGGTCTAAATCCTCTCGACATTCAAGCTTCTGACTCTTCCGGTCCGATTGCTATTTCTACCACCGTTTCTTCCATTGATACCCAAATTAAACTCAACCTCCCCCGTGCTCAAGCCGGTAAAAATCAAGTTACCGCTTTTTCCATTCGCTACCGTCTTTCCGGCTTGGCCACTACCAAGGGCAAGACTTGGGAAATTACCCTACCTCAATTCCAAAGTAGTTTAAAAAGTAACTTAACAGTTAATTTAAAAGTTCCGCTATCTTTTGGCCATCTGTCCTTCAACCCCAAGGATAGTACTATAAAAAACGACTCTCTTTACTCACTTATTCGTTTGGAAAAATTCGATTCGGCTCAAAAAAATGTTTTTATTTTTGGCAATATCCAACTCTTCGATTTCAATCTAAAATATTACCTCGAAAACCAAAACTCAATTGCTTCTCTCATCCCCATCTCCATACCCCCGGATACTTCTGGTCAAAAAATAATTTTTACTAAAATCAACCCCCGCCCCCAATATGTCGAGTCTGACAACGATGGTAATTGGCTAGCCTATTTCCTCTTGTCTCCGAAAACCTCAATTAAAATCGAAGTTGCCGGCCAGGCCAAAATCGGCTCCCACCCGGTCCCCGTTATTCCACCTGACTCTTCCCTTTCTGAACAGTTATACTGGCCGGTTAACCACCCAGAAATAAAAGCTCTGGCCGCTAAATATACCACCCCTAAAAGTATTTTTGATTTTGTTGTTTCCACGTTAAGTTACAACGACAACCGACTCAATTCATCCACTCGTCGGGGAGCCCTGGAATCCTTAAAAACACCTTCTGATTCCCTTTGTACTGATTTTACTGATCTCTTTATAACCATCGCCCGCTCAGCCGGAATTCCAGCTCGGGAAATCGAGGGTTTCGCTTATTCCAATAACCTCAAAATCAAGCCCCTTAAACCTGGTACCGACCTTCTTCATGCTTGGCCCGAATATTACAATCCCAACACCTCAAACTGGGTAGCAGTTGATCCTACCTGGACTAAAACCACCAATGGAGTCGACTACTTTCGCGATCTTGACTTAAACCACCTCGCCTTTGTCATCCACCAATCTAAAAGTGACTACCCTCCTCCTCCCGGATCGTACAAAGCTAATCCCCAGGAAAAAACCGTTAAAGTTGTTTTCGCGACTTCTGAAATCAATCCCGATCTCTCTCCACCGGATTTTTCCGTTAAATTTGTTCCTTTCTCTTCGGGTCAATTGATAATAAAAAATCCTAATCTTCAGGCCATTAGCAATCTCCGCGTTTCTTCCTCCCCATTAAATCTAAATAAAAGTTTTTCCTCCCTCCCCCCCCTGTCTTCCCAAGTTATCAACCTTTCCCAACTACCTTTTTTTGATTCTCTTCTTCCTCAAAACCAAAAACTAAACTTATCCGTCTCCTATTCTGCCGACCACCAAAAAACAATAGAAATAACAAACCCTTTTCATTATCTTAATTTATTGGTACTCATAATTATCAGCCTCATCATCCTCAGCGTCGGAGGTATAATATTGTCAAGAAACGCATGAAAAAATTTTTAAAATATGCCCTCTACCTCTCCTTTGCTTTAGTTCTCCAACAAGAGCTTTTTGGTAATCTCCACTTTGGTCAAAACCGCCTCCTAATTATTACCAAAGTCGGTCTTATTTTGGCCTTTTTTGAAATTTTTCTCAAACCTATAGTCAAAATCCTCCTCCTACCTATTTCCATCTTAACATTGGGTCTTATTCGCATTGTTATCAACACTCTTGGCCTATATTTGGCCTCTTCCCTTGTTTCTGCTTTTAGTGTTTCCTCTTTTACCATCTATGGTTGGTCCTTGGTTGGTTTTTGGGCCTATTTGGGCACTTCATTTTTTATTAGTGTTTTTCTTTATTTTTTCAAAATAATATGAATATTGTCCTTAGCACCATTCAAATAATCCTATCCTTAATCTTATCCACCCTTATTTTTCTCCAAGCCCAAGGTAGAAACGAAAACAATTCTAATATTCTTTCCTCCTCAGGCTCTGAAAAACGAGGTTGGGAAAAAATGATGTTTAATCTAACCATCTTTATCACCCTTCTTTTTTTGATCTCCTCAATTGCCCAACTAACCTACTAATGTTCACCAAAATCCGCTTCCGTTTCGAGCTTTATTTCTACTATCTAAAAAAGAATCTTCTTTATCTTTTTCTGGGTTTTGGTGTCGGTGTCACTATCTTTTATTTTCAAAAACCGCTTAAAACATTTTTTTTAAGGTTTAATCACCCAATTCAAAAAATCGGGATTGAAGGTTTCTATAACACTACCAATCTCCCCCAGGAAATCACTCAAAAAATTTCCACGGGCCTAACAGTAATTAATCAAAATGGTCGAACTTCTCCTTCCGTTCTGGTTAATAAGATGGAAATCAGTTCTGATCATCTTCGATATACCTTTTACCTAAACACTTCCCTCCTTTGGCATGATGGAAAAAAGTTTAGTAGTGCCGATATCAACTATCAAATCCCAGGGTTAAACATTGCTCCTGCCGGTTTCGATAAAGTTACTATTACCACCGATAAGGCTTACGCCCCCCTAGAAAGCCTTTTGGCTCGTTCTCTTTTTCGAAAAAATTTTATCGGGCTGGGTTCTTATATTGTTAAAGATTTTCGCTATCAGGATGGTCATATCCGATATTTAAAACTTCAGTCGAACTCCGATATTATTATCTACCGTTTTTACCAAGACCAAAATGACCTCTTAAACGCCTTTAAAATCGGTGAAATTGACCAAATCCAGATTTCGTTTTTACCACCGGATCTTGAATCCGGCTGGAAAGTAAATTTAAACCAAAATATTGCTAGTTCTGAAAGTTATTCGGCCATCTTTCTCAACACCCAAAAACTTAGCAACAAACAACTTCGTCAAAGCCTGGCTTACGCCACCCCCAAAAGTGCAAATAATAATGAACGCTGTCTCTCGCCTATATCACCCTCATCTTGGGCTTATAACCCCAATGTAAAAGAATATTCTCTCAACCCAGTCAAAGCCCGTGAATTTTTTGAGAAAAATAAAATTGAATCAATCAAACTTAGTGTCACCGACCGGGATTTATTAGCTACTGCCGAAAATATTAAAAAAAGCTGGCAGGATATACTGAAAATCAAAGTTGATGTTAAATTTGAAAATCAAGTCGACACTGATAATTATGAAGCCATATTGGCTTATGGTAGTGTTCCCTCCGATCCGGATCAATATATATTCTGGCATTCTACTCAAACCAAAACCAATTTAACTAAAATAAATAGTCCCAAAATTGATAAACTACTAGAAGAAGGTAGACTCACTTTTGATACTCTGGAAAGAAAAAAAATCTATCAGGAATTTCAAAAGGTTCTCCTTGAGGAGTTGCCGGTCATATTTTTGCAATATCCTACCATTTATACCATCACCCGAAACCAATGAAACCCAACCCAGATTATCTGTCTATTATTCTTTTAATTTCTTTCTTTCTCCTTCTCACCTACGCCGGATATCTTTCTTATCAAAGTATCGATTGGGACGTGTTAAAACGACTTGAAAGTTCCCCTATTGCCATCCCCACATTACAACCAAAACCCACCAACAATGCCACCGAAAGCGCCTTACCAAAAAAAGCTCGGTAAAAGGGGACACATCCATATTTGGCAAGTCGACGGCAACCTAATTCGATCCACTTTTGATCCGGAATTTACCAACTTCGGTCAACACTTCCATTTCCATTACATCCCCGAATATGAACTTTGGCTTGATCAAAAGCTGGTTATTGATGAACGCCGTTTTTTTATCGACCATCTGTTAACTGAATGGAAACTAATGAAACAAGGTAACCCTTACGAAACCGCCATTGTTGCTGCCGATATCAAAGAAAAAACCGAAAGATATTGTAGCCAAAAAATAAAAAAACTGACCGAAAAAATTGAAAATTTCGACATAAATAAACTCCACCTTAAGCTATTAGGAGATATTAAAACTAAACTATCAGTCTGGAGCATTGATGGTTGTTTGGTTCGTACCCTTTTCTTCATTGATTTCACTGAAGGCGGTCATCACTATATCTACGACTTTATTCCTGAAAACGAAGTTTGGATCGATAACGACCTTCTCTCCGAAGAAATTCCCTTTGTCCTCCTCCATGAACTTCACGAAAGAAAGCTAATGAAAAAATTAGGCTGGAAATACCACCGAGCTCACCGCCACGCCAGCCAACTCGAATGGCTTTGCCGCCAAGGTAAAAAAATTGTCACCGTCGAACTTAAAAAGCTTGGTTGGAAATAACCTTCTCCTCTGGATTGTTTTTTACCCTAAAAAAGATTGTTGCCGTTAGGGCCAAACCCCCGCACCAAAGCAGAAGATATTGATACCCCCAACCCACAAAGATGGCGCAAAGTAACATGGTGGGAATTTCCAAAATACTTTTTAAAAGATTTGACAAAGATAGCACTGTCGCCCGGTTGTAGGAATGACTCACTCGGTTAAAAAGCTCCGAAAATAATGGCCAACGGGAAGATTCAAAAATTACCACTCCGCAAAAAAGACCCAACCCTAAATAACCGTTTTTCCACCAAATCTGATTAACTGCCATTAATAAAATACAACCTAAAGTCAGGTCGCCAAAACGATTTATCCAGATATATATCTTCTCTCCCATACCCAATTTTCCTGTCAAACGGTTGACAAAAAACACCACTAAGGAATAAAGGCTATTGGCCACCCCAATCATTATTACTGCCACCCCATTGTTTCTAAACATTTCCGAACTAATCCGCCAGATAGCAAAGTTAGCCATAAAAAATAACACCTTGCCGGTTATCACTCTCAATAACTCCGGATTCTTTTTAAAAATGTTAATCGCGTCCTTAAACACCCCCGCTTCCATCTTCTCTATTTTCAAATAATGCTCCGGTTCGGTCAAAAATAATCCCAAAATTATGGCCGCTATCCCCGCCAACGAATCAATTATCAACAAAGTCACGAATTGTTCATCCCTTAAATTTCCGGCAATTAGCACTGCCAATAGAGGAGTTATAATTTTAAAAATTCTTTTGGCTGAAAAATATTTTCCCAGGTTAGATAAACTGTTTTTTTCATCCCCCAGAGCCTTATTAGTATCGTAAATCATGGCTTCATCTGTCCCCGACATCAACGCGTCCGATACTGCCATCAGGGCAAAGCCAACACAAAAAGCCAGTAAGCTGTGGGCAAAGATAAACACTATCTAGTTGGTTAAATTAAAAAACAAAGACAGTAAAATTACCTTTTTTCTACCCCATTTATCCGCTAAATAACTTGATGGTAACTCCGTCAACAGGGTTACTGCCGAAAAAACTATGGTGGTATAAAAAATTTGGGCAACACTTATTCCCCGATAAACTAAAAAGATGGCTGTCACCACGTTTATCATTTTTACCTCTGTCAGTGCTTCCAACCAAAACATCAGGGAAAAATTTCTTCTCAAAGACATTGCCTATTATACCCCGAAACTAACTTTTCCTTTTTCACTTTTGTCATCCTTTTAATCTCTGTCTCCCGTTTCATCGCTTCCGATCGGTTCTTACATTCCTCGCTGTAAACCAAGAAAAAACTTTTAAAACACTTCATATATTTGGCTGATTTTTTCGTCTTACCCTGATGTTCTGATAGCCTTTTTTCTAAATTATTTGTCTGCCCTGTATACAACGTATTTCCCGACGTCCGTAAAATATAAACAAAACACCTTTTCATCTTTGTTGGGACTGTACGTACAAATTCGAATGTACTTTAAATCATTATAGCTCCCGATGCTTCGATCGGGACAGGTCGCCCCGCTCGTCCCGTCGCTGGTCGGGACGAAAAACGCGGGGCTCGATTGAAAATTATTTT
>Ga0210049_1002453_pt1 | contig 17271 bp, 18 predicted proteins | sample CryGeyCG2014_300_2_FD_183964 | JGI IMG/M metagenome (GOLD analysis project Ga0210049, IMG submission 183964) | Groundwater microbial communities from aquifer - Crystal Geyser CG06_land_8/20/14_3.00 (SPAdes) (version 2) | ecosystem: Environmental > Aquatic > Deep subsurface > Groundwater | place... | reverse complement strand
TCGAACTTCTTTTTAAGGGATCGGCGGCTGTCCGCAAGTTTCAAAAAAGGCGGATTTGACGCGCTTTCCGCGGAGGCGGGCGCGGAAAGCGCTAACCATTCGCGGCTTTCTTCTCTTTACTGGCTGGGGAACCAGGGCTCGAACCTGGATTAATGGCTTCAAAGGCCACTGTCCTGCCATTAGACGATTCCCCAATAAACAACGTTCTAAACAAAAATACTACTTTCTAGTAGTATAACAAGTATTATAACTTAGAAATTCACTTATATAAACTAGCTGCTTTGTATTAAAATACAAGTATATAACAATAATTAATTTATGTTAAACAATAACCCAAAAATTACCTACCACAAACTTAATATTAACCACATTAAGCAAATTCTGACGATAGAAGAAGAACTTTATATTGGTGGATTAAAAGAAGATAAAAAAACAGTTTTGGAAGCTTTGAACTCAAGTAAAATAAATTGGGGAGCTTTTGATAAAGATATTCTTGTAGGTTTTGTATTGGGATTGCAAGAAGAAGTAGGCTCAATATGGCTATATGATTTATCTGTAACCACAAAGTATCAACACATAGGAATTGGAAGAGCTTTATATGAACTATTTTTGACTGATTGTCAAAAAATGAATTTGGTTGTAAATACTTATTGCCGAAAGACATCGGTCAAATTGATTACTGACACAAAAATTTTAACAAAACATGGATATAAAATAATTAAAAATAGGTTTGAACCAGATGGTTACTATCAGATGTGTGGTGTACACGAAGATGGATATAGTATTAGTCTAAGTTTAACTTAATTTTATCACCAATCGATATTTCTCCGTTTTTAACGAAAGCTCCTCCATTTGTAGGATCATTAATAAAATCTAAATGACCACTATCTAAATCAGCATAATCCAAAGGTAAAGCTAGTGCCAGACTGGCTCCAGTAGTCATCGAAATATTGGTTTCATAAGTGCAACCAATCATGATTTTTTTGTGATATTGTTGTGCGAGATAAAAAATTTTAACAAAATTGATTGGCCCACCGCATTTAATTAATTTTATATTTATACCATCTATATAATCTTGAGAGAGCAGTTTTATAGCAGATTCAATGGTTGTTACTGATTCGTCAGCAAATATCGGAATTTTATTTAATCTTTTTAATTTTTTTAAGCTGGCAAAATCAGTCTTGTCTGTTGGCTGTTCAAAAAAAGCAATTTTGCTATTATCAGTATTTTTAATAAATTTATGTGCTTGTAAAAAGTTATATCCTTGGTTAGCATCGATTGCTAGTTTCACGTCAGTGGGTAAAACTTGACTGACAGCATTTACCTTTTGTATGTCATCGTCTAAATTAAGACCTACTTTTAATTTAATTATTTTATATTTTTGCTTAATGTATTTCTTAACATCCGACAAAGTTTTATCAATAGGTTTAATTCCTAACGATATCATTATCGGACAACTTCTTTTGTAACCTCCAAAAAGATTACACAAGCTAATATTATGGCTTGATGTAAATAGATTTAAAATTGCTTCCTCAATTCCTGATTGAGTTGCAGGCATTCCGTAAAACTCCTTTTGAATCTTTAAATGATAATAATACCAATCATCGATTGGTCGAGTGAAAAAACCAGAATTGAATTTGGCAGTTAGGGTTTTATTAACCTGATTTATAGTTTCTCCGGTTACTTCTGTATCAGGACAAATATTTCCCCATCCTATGTTGCCCTTTTCGTCTACCAACTTAATTATAATTACGTCTGCTTCGGATACGCTTTCATAAGTAATTACAAAAGTTTCTCTAAAAATCAATTTATAATTATAAGTATTTATTTTAATCATAATCTAAGGTAATGCTGTTTTCATTGACTCAACCTCTTTTTTAAATATTTGATCCAATTTATCTATATATTTATTTGGCAAGTGTATTGCTGGTTTTAGTATGGTATACCTGTCTTTATACCAGTTCCATTGATGTAAATTCTTTATTTTATTAAAACCAAGATCAATTCCTCGCAGTTTCAACGCTATATAGATAAATTGTAGTTCTGGATCATCTTTAATTCTGGGTTTAATCTGTTTCTCGAAAAACTTGGTGTCATAAATAAAATCCTTTTTAAAACCTAAACTTGTATTGTCTAAACCAAAACTTAAGGCTAAAGCATTATTAAACCAACATTTGGAACACACATGACACCAATGGCTATTATTTGTTAGTGGTTGGCGTGCATGACAAGAAAATTGATATTTTGCGAGCTTGGGGTAACGGTTATGTAAGATATAAAAAACAGAAGATTCTTCTAAGGGTTCTAACATTGTTTTAACTTGAGTTTTGTTAGCAGTTATACTTGATAGCATATTATTTTGTTGAAATACCCAATCGGGGTGTTGGTCATATGATGAAAAAACCCGCCAGCCATTTTTTATATAAGATTCATTGTTTGTATATTCATTACCAAACAAAACCATGTTTGCACCATATGCAAAAATAAAAGGAAGCATTAACAATAAAAAGGTAGTAGCTTCTGTGCCCCATCCTATCTCGCTTTGCTTTTTTAAGTTAAAAGCTCTTCCATATCGGAACAAACCTGGATCGTTTTTTATGTAATATGATTTAATCTTAAAAACACTTGATAATTCATTAAGCATTTCTTTTTTTGCCATTTCTTCATATGGTTGAGAAGGTTCTTGGACGTAGACCAGTATTGGTTCAATATCTAGTTCCAAACAAAGGCCTAGTGTGGCTAAACTTTCTTTGCCGAAAGAAAAAGGAATAATTGCCACAGGTTTGTCATGTTTAAAATTTTGAATATTTATATTATTTAAAATTTGGCTGTTAGATTTTTTGAATTTATATTCCCAATTATAAAATTTTTGGAGATATTTCAAACGGAAAGTCTTATCAACATCCTCGCAATATAACATGTCATATAGCTGATTTTTGAACAAAAAAGGTTCAAAAAAAGGTATGGGGATATCATAATCAATTTGAGAATAATCAAGCATTAACGGTAAATAATGAGTGTTTGCTACTGTGATATGTTCTTGTAGGAATATTTTTACCTCTTCTGGGGTTTTTGTCCATATTTCATGAGGATATTCTAGAGCATAATCTTTATTTTTAACATTAATACTAATTCCATTGGTGATGAGAGAACTTTTTATTTTTAGTACTTTATTCATAGTATTATTTAAAAGAAGTAATATAAGGGACCTTCTTATATCTATTAATCGTTAAATCGATAATTTGTTCAATTAATTTAGAAAAATATTGACTATTATTTTTTTTGTTTTTAGTATTGCTTGCTGCCAAATCCTTTAAGGTCTCAAATGGAAAATCGGGGTTAATATCTATGACATAAGGATTATTATCGCAATCTACTCTAATCTCGACTCTACCATAATCACGGCAGCCAATTGAAAGATAAGTATCAAGTGAAATTTCCGTAATTAATGATTCTAGTTTTTTACTTAATTTTTTGGCTGGTTGAAAGACATTAATATTTTTATTAAGATCCGTATCGTTACTATAAATATGCCAGGCAGATTTAGGCATATTAGCAAAACTTGACTGTACAAGCGGCAAGACTTCTAAGTCTTCTTCTTCAGTTCCCAGTATAGAAACATCATATTCTTCTCCTTCAATATATTCTTCTATTAAGGCAGGTTTGCCCATTTTGTTGACTATATAATCAAGCTTATGATTTAACTCAATATCATTATTGACAATAGAATCTTGAGTAACATTATCCCAAAGATTACTGTTGTTGGGTTTAACAATTAATGGAAATTGAAGATCATTTCGGATATCATCTTCGCGGTCATAAATATAGTCCCAGTTGGGAGTTGGAATTTGGTGGTAAGCCATAAGCTTTTTGGTTCTAATTTTATCCATAGTTAAAGCCAGTGTGTAAGGATCAGATCCGGTATATGGGATTTGTAACATTTCTAGAAGAGCCGCTGCGTTGGGTTGTTGATCTACAGAATTATTAATTTTTTGGGTTAGATTAATCATCAAATCAGTATTGCTATTTTTTAACTCATTAAATACGTTTGATAGATTATCAAAATTATACAATTTTACTTTATAACCAATTTCTTCTAATAATTTTTTTAAATATACTCCATCAGAAATACCACCATTATTAACTATGTCGCAACCGTTACATGATATTCCTATCTTTAGTTTACGAAGGGTTGAAACATTAATTCTTTTGATATTTTCTAATTTAGCCGCTCTAATCAAAATATCTTTTTTCAAAGAAGCGGTAGAAAAACGATTTTTACGAGACGTTTTTCCAATTGTCGATTCTGAATCAAATTTGGCAATACTATAATGAATATGTTTGGTAAGTTGCGTTAAATTATCCTCGGCGTCTATCGCATTATCTCCAAAAACAGTAATCCAACCAATAAATTCAAAACCTTCAGGAGGTGCAAGAACAACATCGCCAATTTCTTTATCCATATGTACTTCGCTTAAATATTTATTCGTTCTTAATTTTTCGTCTATATCAAGTTGGGACAATATCCCAGAATTATCGCTTAGAAAATATTTTCCTGTAAGATATTTTTTGGGATCTTTTGGTTTGTGGATTTTTAGATAAACTCCCAAAGCAATTCTAGCTGCATTTTCAACCAAATCTACTCCCCAGGCATTTTTGACAAATGTATATACTTCATCGCCACCCATTCTAAGATTAACTTCGATTGGAACTGGGCCTTTATTAGTTGATTTAGCTTCGAAATGGATACAACCATTTTGTACACCAAGTTTTTCCAAAGTTTCTTCAGCCATCTCAACAAGTTCACGTTGGCTACTTTCCGGCAAGCTTGAAGGAATTGCTTGTCCTGTTTCTACAAAAAAAGGCTCGCTTGTTTGGTAGTTATCCGATATTGACCAAAATTTAACTTTACCATTTTGTAAAAGCATATCAATATCAACTTCATCTCCATCAATATATTCTTCTATCATTATGCTCAGGTCATCCCACTCAGCTGAGTCAGGATGTGATGAAACATTACTTTTTATATAAGTATATACATCATTAATTTCATTGTTGGTATTAACCTTAATCACAAAAGCGCTGCTCGATCCGAAAACTGGTTTGATAACAACTGGGAAGTTAAGTGTTTCTTTGGCAGTTTCTATATCTGACTCTTTGTTAATAATAATATGTTTTGGAGCTTTTATACCATTGTGTATACAAAATTCTCTGAAATTATACTTATTTCTAATTTTAATTGTTACGTTATATGGTATTCCTATAAGATTAAAAGTATCCGCGACACGAGATACTAATAGAGTTGATTCTTCCCAATAAGTTATAACGCCATCTATTTTTATATTGGGATGTTCTTTTAAGAAACCTTTAATTGCAGCTATACACTCTTTATGATTATTTAGATCAGCAAATATCCAGTGATCAACATAAGGACTAATAGAAGTTTTTTCTTTATGAAGGACAATAATTGTTAACCCAAGACGCTTTAATTTAGGAAAAATGAATTTTTTATGTTCAAATCCGGTGTGCACTACTAATAAAGTCTTACCTTGCAGTGAATTGGATTGATTCATATATCAACTAATTTAAAATATACAAAGTAATATGTAGTTTGAGATTAGTTGTATGTAAAAATGTTTTTTCTTAATCTTCCAATTATTTAACATTTTACCAAAATCACAAGAGGGAAAATTATATTTAATAATATGCTATAATGAACTCAGCTCATTGATATAACACTAAATCTCATCGTTAACTTGTTAAAGGAGGTGATGAGTATGAAAACATATATAAAACAACAAACAATAAAAACATATCGACATTTTGTTGATAGTTTAATGCACAAAGTTTACGATAGAAATACAAAAGGTAGGATTTTTATTTACAATAAAGTAAAAAGATTACGGAAAGCTTTGGACACACAAAATATAGTAGATAATTCTAATAAAAACTTGAAAAATATTGAAAAAATGATGAGAAGTTTGCTTTAAGCAAACAGTGTTATATTCAAAAAGCTAAAAAAAGTCCCGCTATAGCGGGTTTTTTAATGGCAATATAAAATTATTTATTATTTAATATTTTTAACTGTTCTTGAGCTTTGATATAATTGGGATTAATTTCTAAAACCTTTTGCCAATTCTCAATCGCTTTGTCAGTCTCTCCTATTTTTGAAAAGACAAGTCCTAGATTATAATAAACAGTATCGTAATTAGGGTTAATTTCCAACTCTTTCTGAAACTCTTCAGCTGCCTGATCATATTGTTTTTGACTTAAATAAATTAGTCCTAAATTATTATGAACAATAGGTTCCAGTGGATTTATTTCTAGTGCTTTATTAAATTCTTTAGCTGCATTAATATAATTTCCATCCAAAAAAAACATAGTTCCCAAATTACCATGATTAAAAGCAAGGCTTGGGGAGGTAGCAACGGCGTTTTCCCAGAAGTTAACACCATTTTTATAAAAAATATTTCGGGAAATGGTTATTCTTAAAAAGACCAAAATAATAGATGTGATAAGTATAAATGAGAATATGTTTTGATTTTTTTTGTTTAATTTATCCCAGAAAGAAACTTTGTTAAGTCCAAGAATAACAAAAAATAATCCAAACATTGGTAAATATAATCTATGTTCCAGAAAATCGGGAGTCATATAAGTAGGTTTTATTAAAGAAGAAATAAAAAAAAGGATAAACCACACAAAACCAAAAGATATTAAACGAAAATTTTTTTTGGGAGTAAAAAATGAAATAAGGAGTACTATTCCTATGGTTATCCAACCGTATTTCCACTTCATATCGTTTAATATGGGATAAACTGATAAATTAAACGGCAAAATAAATTTACCTATTGATGGAATAATAGTAGGTAAATTATGAGTCAAAGAATAAATAATATTGAGATCAGAATTAGTTGTTGGAGAGATTAAAACGGATTTTCTTAAAATATACCAAATTAAAAGCATTATTATCCATCCCACTAAAAGAAAATAGTAATTTTTGGAAAAAATTATTTTTTTCCACTCTGTGAAAAACAAAATATAAAAGCTGATAATTAATGGCAATACAAAGGCACTTTCTTTAATAAGCAAGGCAAACAAAAATAATAAGATATGGAATATATAGTCTTTTTTCATATTATTTTTTGTATATCTTAGAAAAAAGATAAAGCTTAAGATAATAAATACAGCCAGTAAAGAATCATTTCTGCCTGGAATAAAAGCCACAGTTTGAGCAGTTAATGGATGAACTCCCGCTATGATCACAATCAATAAAGCAAAATTTTGTTTAATGTTTATTTGTTTTAGTAAGTAATAAAAAAGCGATATTGCAAGAAAATGAAAAATTAAATTAGTAAAGTGAGAGAAAAAGATAACATATTCCTGTCCAAATTGAGCATCAGCCATGAAAGTCAGTCTTAAAAGTGGGCGATAAAAATAACCTGTTTTGTTGGGATTTCGAAAAATATCTTCAGCAAACACTTGAGGAATATTGGCTAGATTATGATTAAATTGATATTGATTAACAACCAATTTATCATCATCAAGATAAACAATCCCGTTTAATAATGAATTTCCATAGGCTATAAATATAAAAATTCCTATCAATATATATGGATAGTTTAATAGTTGTAAAAAAAATCGCTCAACAATTTTTATATCTTTAGTTAATTTCATTTGTAATTTAGACTAACTGAATAAAATTCACCGGCAATTAAAATTACACTCAATTTTTATTAAACTGTATGTTAATAACCCTCGTTAATAATGGGATTATTATCTAATTTTATGTTGACTATGCTATTTCTACCCCACTATTAATTCATCTATTTTTGAAAGTAAATCTTGCGAAGGATATGAGTATTTAACTGGAACATGCAAAATTGGAATTTTAACTATATTTGCGACTATATTAACAAAATTATCTCTTTCTTTCCGATCTGAATAGTTGTGACTTGCATCGTCAAGTTCAATAATAAGTACAGGCTTATAACTTACCTTGGTAAACAATACAAAATCCAACACTTTTCGATCTATTTGATTATGATAAGTATAAAAATTACTTACATTATTTTTGACTTTAACAATACTTTTTAAAGGTACTTGCGGTATGATCTCGTATCTATTATTTACAACTAAATTTAATACACTTAAAAAACGTAATTCAGCAGCAGTTAAATAATTTAACTTTATTTCATATGGGAATTTTTGTTTTTTTATAAAAAATGAAGCAGCAAATCTTATTAATATTAAAATTAGAAGTAAAAAAAATAAAATTAACCAATTATTTGAAAAGATGTCCATAAATCAATATTACAATATTATTTGGTTTGTTAATATAATATAAAAGAATAATAATGGAAAATTTATTAATTAATTATTATTTTCTTAATAGTTAAACCCTCAGTTTTTAATACCTTAAAATTAATTCCATCAGTTTTAAGTTTGATGTAGCCAGTATTAGCCAAGCTATGTTGGGGAATTTGTTCAAAAGTTGTATATTTAATTTTGACCAGAAATGATCTGATTACGTTTCCATGACTTACAATTGCCACTGTCTTTCCTTTTTCGCTTCGCGCGATTTCTCTGAGGGCTTTCAAGAATCTTTCAACTGCGTGTAATGCTGTTTCCATATCGGGAAATAGCTGATAATGCCACATTTCTTCTTCTGATAATTGTTCTGGATTACCATATAAAACAGGGTGTTCTTTTCTTATCTCTAATTCTGAAAGATTATTTAGATTCCCCCTTTCTCGTTCTCGTATTTCTGGTTTTATTAGAACTGGTAGGTTAAACTGTCTAGCTATGATTTCTGCTGTTTGTTTAGCTCGAATTAAATGAGAGGAATATATGCCATCCATCTTAATATTTTTAAGAGCTTGGGAAAGATTAAATGCTTGATTAACTCCCTCATCAGTTAAGGGAGTTCCAAGTTCTGTACTTTCAAGTCCAACACCTTGTGTATAGTCGAGGTTACCCTGAGATTGACCATGACGTATTAGATAAATAATTGTATTGTTCATACAAAGTCAGATTTATTCACTAAATTATTGCAGTTTACCATTAAGTGTTTTCCTATATCTAATATAATCTTTTAGATGTTTGAATCCAATTTTTTCGTATAAAGTTTTTGCTCCTGACACATTTTCACCACTGGTATGGAGTCTAACTATTTTAACTCCTCTATTTTTAAGATTTTCTAAACATTTAGTTAAAAGAGTTTGAGCTAAACCTTGCCGTCTAAATTTTTTCTTAGTAGAAACTTCAGTTATTTCCCCAATACCATTTTTTATTTCTGCCAGAACAAGTGCGGCTATTTCACTGCCCTTCCAAGCAATTTGCCATAATGAAGAGTCATTGTATGTGTTAGAAATAAATTCACGATAATCATCTTCGGTCTGAACCGCAACAGTGCCACGATCTGTATATACCTCATTGATAGTTTCCCAAATAATACGCAGATCAGATTGTTTAACAGGTTTTATTTCAAATTCATTTACCAACGAATAATCTTTAAGTAAAGTAAAATCATTAAACTCCATTTCTATTTGGGTAAAAACAGGTTTATATCCATTTTCAGTCAATAATTTAATTTTATCTTTTTCAGTTGATGAAGCATTACCTCCATACATAGCTCTACCCTTTGTTGGATGCTTATAAGCAATTTCTCTGATGCGCTTTTCGCACCAATGTAGCATTTCAGTCCCAATACCATTTCCCCGGTATTGAGGGATTAAATATCCTACGTGCAAATAAAGCCTTGTTCCATCGTTTTCCACCCACCAGGCAATTTGGCAATAACCAATTATTTCACCATGTAATTCTACAATTAAGATATCTTTTGGAGGCTCGCAATGATTTTGAGTAATTGTTTCTGCCATCTCTTTTAAGGACAGAAAATGTTCAAGAGTTGAGATTGTATCGACTTTGTCGGTTTCTATACATTGCTTGCGCACATTAACCATCCCCTTAAAATCATTAGTAGAGTTAAAAGTACGGAAAGTCGTGTTATTAATTGCCATATTCTTATATTCCTAATTAGTTAATGCTTGGAATATTTTAACATTTTATTATATTAATGAACCTTTTAATTGGGATGTAATCAAAACAAAATTTTTTAGGCAATAAAATTTAATATATTAAAGTGGATAGTAAGAAAGAAAATAAAATTAATAAGTCAGAAGTTTGGCCTTAGTTTATAAAGTTTGCATTAGGAGCGGGTAACGGGAGTCGAACCCGTCTATCTACCTTGGCAAGGTAGTGTAATACCGATATACCATACCCGCCTACGCTAAAGCTTCGGCGGGCAGGCCCGCTTCTACTTTGTATCAAGCATAAGCAAACAAGCTCGCTTCTACTTTATATTAAAGCTTAAGCGGATAAGCCCGCCTATCTTTAACTAGTAAGCATTTTAATATACTTATGTGCCGAGCTGAGGGATCGAACCTCAATCTCATGTTTTTCAGACATGCGCCGTGACCAACTTGGCTAGCTCGGCATGATGTTTTACCTCGAGTCAGACATGGACATTGTGGCCAAATGTCTAACTCGGCAAAATAACAAATTTCAAGTCAGACATACGCATTGTAACCAAATGTCTAACTAGGCAAACTTCTTTTTACCACTAACCATTTCACAAATCGGAACAAAATGACTAGTGTGGCAAATAACGAAAGAATTATATCACGTAAATATATTAGAAATGAGTAGTATTTAATATAACTACAATAGATCCTATCCATGAATGTGAAATTATTAATGTAGCAATATCACGATATTTTAAAAAATGACCAGCTAATAATATACCCAAAAAGAAACTTCCGACAGTTAAAACCCAACTGCCGAAAGGTAAATGTACTAAAGCAAAAACAAAGCTTGAAAACAGGATTATGAATAATTTGTTTTTTGTTACCTGTTCAAGTCTATTAATGTAATAAGACCTAAAAATAAATTCTTGAAGAGGAGCTGATATCAACCAATATAACAGTAAACTAAAAGGCAGTTTAAACGCTAAACTATTTTGTTTTACTCCAGGAATAATCAAAAAATCTGGATTTTGATAGTATAACAATCCTATAAAAACTGTTGATAGGATTAACCATGGCAATATATGTTTCATTGAACTTATTATTGTCTTAATATTGTTAACACCCAGAATATTACGGTTTAAATGATAGAGTCTTATCATGAAATAAATATATATAATGCCAACAAACATTGCAGCAGTTCGTAGTATGAGTAGCATTGGGAAATAATACAGTAATACCAAAGGCAATATTATTAGAATAGCAAATTCTAATAAAACAATTCGCTTTTTGTAGATTATCATATGGATCATAGAAAAATATTGGAGATTCAACTTAAAATTATGTGGGTGATGAGGGGATCGAACCCCCGACCTTCCGGATGTAAACCGGACGCTCTAACCAGCTGAGCTAATCACCCATTGTTAATATGCTATTTTACCTTCATTTCAGATTTCATCCAAGATTCAATCCCTGTTGAAACTTTATTTATTGGGACAGAGACGAGGACAAAAGTATCGTAACTATGAATTTGACGTACTGTAGTTTCAATTTTGTCAAATAACTCTTCAACTGATTCCATTATTAATAATACTTCATTAGCTTGATTTGTTTTACTCTGCCATAAAAAATTTGAAATAACTTTGGTTTGCTTTATACAAACAACTAATTTTTTTCCTAATAAAACATGTGTAATCTGCTCTGCTTCTTTTGTATTGGCACATGTTAATAATAAAAGACAGGGTTTCATATAAAAAATGAGTTATATAAAGTGCCTGGAAGAGGTATTCTTCGTTAAAACTTCGAATACCATATCAAAGCATAGGGCGTATTTGTACAAACCATTCCGTAGCTTACAAAGCGTAGGATGGGTGCCTGGAAGAGGAATCGAACCTCCAAGGGTTGCCCCATACGGTCCTGAACCGTACGCGTCTACCAATTTCGCCATCCAGGCAACTCCTCTTTTTTATATTGTGCCTGAGACAGGAATCGAACCTGCAAGGGTTGCCCCACACGCACCTCAAGCGTGCGCGTCTACCAATTTCGCCACTCAGGCATTAAACTTTCAAATTTTATCAAATTATACTACTTATATCTATAATAGACTTCTTGCAAAATAACAACAGTACACTAACTTGTCTTTTTGTCACTTTTCGTCGTCATCTACTATTATAGAGTACATTAAGTACACTCAATAATAGATTCCTAGAAAACTGGACAAAAATACTTCGTTTTTGTATCAGTTTTTATTTTGCAAGAAGTCTAATGACTATATAACTTGACAGACAATCAGAGATTTGTCATGCTAGAAACACTATGAAACGATTACTTGTCGTTGGTTTGTGGGTACCAGTTGCTATGATTAGTTTGCTTGTTTGTTTACACGTTTACGCAGCAAATGAAGAAAACGAGAGTAAAAAAATATCTAATGTAGCTTCTAACATAACTCAACCCTATCAAATGTACAAATCAGTACCAAAGGTTCTGGGAGAACAAGCTCCAAATGCTTTTTATATTCAATCTCAGGATATTATGCCTCGTTTAATAGAATTATATCTTCGTAAAAACAATTCCCCCATGCTTGATTCATATCAGGATTTAATTCTAATTGCTCAAGAATATGGTGTAGATCCAATATTTATGGTGTCTATAGCTCAATGTGAGTCAAATTTGGGGAAAAAAATGCCACACGAAGATTCTAATGACCCATATTCATGCCACAATCCATTTGGCTGGGGAATTCATAGTCAAGGAACTTTATGTTTTGATACTTGGCAAGATGGATATAAGGCAGTGGCTGAAGGATTAAGAAAAAAATATTTTAATCAGGGTTATGATAGCACTGAAGATATTATGATCAAATATACTCCTCCTGCTTTGGAAAAACAGGGATCTTGGGCAAAATGTGTCAATCATTTTATTGACGATTTGAATAATTTGAGAGAAGAGATGTAACAAATACACAAATATTAAACTTATAGTAAATACTTATTGACATATATATAGATAGTACTATAATTCTTAATTAGATCCATTGGTTTTGTCTCACCGACACTACTGGTGGATTTTTTTTGCCTAAAATTTTACTTTCTCGCAATAACATTAATCTTAATATATATACATATAGGACTATATCATTAATATAATATAAATTTTAAAATAATAAGTATCTTAAGAGATTGTATAATTAATTTATGAATCGTACGAAAATAGCTATATTTACCGGTAGGTTTATTAAATTTAGCATTAAGCTATTCAATAGAGGTAAGGGCGAAGCAGCTCCAGGTCTAGCTATCCTTAAAATTGATCCTAATTTTATTGCTAGTCGCCAGCAAAATATAAAACAACGCATCATCATTACAGGTACAAACGGTAAAACCACAACCACTCATTTAATAGGCAAAATATTACAACTGCAGAATAAAAGTATTATTACCAATCCACATGGTTCTAATCTTAGCCGAGGAATAGCATCTGCTCTACTAGCAGACAACCAAGTCGACGCTACCCTTTGGGAGACAGACGAAGCTGCATTTTTTGATATTTTTCAACAAACTAGGCCAACTCATGTAATTTTATTAAACCTTTTTCGTGATCAATTAGATCGCTATGGAGAGGTAGATAATACAGTTAAAAAATGGCAAAAAATACTAGAAAAATCTTCTCCTATAACTTTAATTATTAATGGTGACGATCCTAACTTGGAAAAAATTGCTCAAGCATGTAAACAACATAAAATAATTCGCTTTGGGGTTGTTAAATCAGATACTGGTAAAGATAAACCTGAAGCTTATGGTGATGCAATATTTTGTCCTAAGTGCCACCAATTTTTACATTATAAATTAAACACTTTTTCTCATTTGGGAGACTATGAATGTGTTTGTGGATTCGGGCGTGGCGTGATTGATTATGGTATTAATCTATTAGCAAATAAAATATTTATCAACAAAAAGTTAATTAGCAGTAATTTACAGGGAACATATTCTGCTTATAATTTGGCAGCAGTAATTAGTCTTTGTAAACAGTTAAGACTTGATATGGATCTGGTAAATAAAGCAATCTATGACTTTGTGCCTTCTTTTGGAAGACAAGAAAAAATTAAATATTTTGATAAAAAATTAAATTTGTTGTTAATTAAAAATCCTACCGCGGCAAGTCAAAATTTAGAAATTTTAGAAAATCGGAAAACTAAACTAAATTTGTTAATTGCTATTAATGATAATTTTGCTGACGGAAGAGATATTTCCTGGCTTTGGGATGTAAATTTTGATTTGATCTCTGAAAAAGTTAATAAAGTATTGGTTACCGGGACTAGAGCATTGGATATGGCACTGCGTCTAAAATATGCTGGTTTTGATATGAACAATGTTGTAGTAGAGCCTGACATCAAAAAAACAGTTGTATTGCTTAAAGAGGCAGAAGATAAAGAATTTGATATATTACCAACCTATACTGCCATGTTAGAGATTAGAAAAAAATTAATCAAAAAATAGCACATATGGATAGTTATAAACTAACATTAGTACATCTCTACCCTAGATCCATGAACACTTATGGTGATTTGGGTAACGTTATTGCCTTAAAACAAAGATGTATTTGGAGGGGGATAAGTCTTAAATTAATAGAAATTGAAGTGGGTGACAAATTTGATTTTAGCAAAGCTGATATAGTCTTTGCGGGTGGTGGTCAGGATAGTAATCAACTACGAATAGCACATGATTTACAGCTTAGGAAAAACAATATTAGCAAGGCTGTAGTAAATAATACAATATTTCTAACTATATGCGGAACATATCAACTATTTGGACACTATTTTTTAACAAGTGAAAATACTAAAATTACTGGAATTTCGGTGTTTGATTGCATTACTAAGGCATCAGATATTCGTAAAATTGGGAATGTGATAGTTGAGCATAACATTAATGGTTTAACTCCCAAAACTTTGGTGGGTTTTGAAAATCATAGCGGAAACACCATAATTAACGAATACAAAAATAGGGATTCAAGATTCACGAATTGGAAAAACGTAACAGTTCCTCTAGGTAAAGTAATTAAAGGTTTTGGGAATAATGGAAATGATGGATGGGAGGGTGCTCGATATAAGAACTGTTTTGGGACTTATTTACATGGTTCACTCTTACCCAAAAACCCCAATTTTGCAGATTATTTAATTTGTTTGGCTTTAGAGAGAAAATATGGTAATAATATTAAATTAGAAAAATTGGATGACTCTCTTGAAAATCAAGCTCACCAATATATTCTCAACCAAAACAATATTTAATGCTAAAATAACACATATGCCTGGATGGCGAAATTGGTAGACGCGCACGCTTTAGGAGCGTGTGGGGCAACCCTTGCAGGTTCGATTCCTGTTCCAGGCACAGTATTACTATTTGACATATTCTATGTCTTCAAAAATTATCAATAATGTCGCAACTGAGATTAAAGAAAAATTCCAACCAGAGCCATCTGGTCATGATTGGTGGCATATATATCGCGTTTGGCAAATGGCTAAAAAATTAACTAAGTTTGAAAAGGTCGATAAGTTTGTAGTAGAAATTGCGGCGTTACTACATGATATTGCTGATTGGAAATTTTACGGTGGTGATGAAAAAGCTGGTTCAAATGCAGCTAAAAAATTATTAAATAAATATCAAATTGCGCCAGAAAAAATTACCCATATTTGTGAAATTATCGATCATGTTTCCTTCAAAGGAGCAAAAGTTAAAAATAATATGCAATCTTTAGAAGGGAAAATTGTGCAAGATAGCGATAGACTGGATGCAATGGGCGCTATCGGAATTGCTAGAACTTTTCATTATGGAGGATATACGAGTAGACAAATTTACAATCCTGAAATTAAATCCGTCTTGCATAGAACAAAAGATGCTTATCTTAAAAATAATGCTCCAACTATAAACCATTTTTATGAAAAACTTTTATTACTAAAAGATATGATGCATACTAGACAAGCTAAAAAAATAGCACTGAAGCGCCATAATTATATGTTAAAATACATTAATCGTTTACAAAAAGAATGCAATCTAAAGTGGAGGTGAAATAAAGTGATAAAAAAACGCTTATCCGGATTTTTTGAGTTTATCAGAGAACAAGGCACTATTGGTTTAGCGGTGGGTTTTATTCTGGGAGGTGCAGTTTCCAATTTGGTTAAATCATTTATCAATGATTTATTAAATCCGATATTGGGATTGATATTGGGTTCTGCTGGAAGTTTGGAAACTGCCACTTTAAAAATCGGACCTATGGTATTTATGTACGGGAACTTTTTAAGTGTATTAATTAATTTTATTGTCGTTGCTGCTGTAGTTTATTTCGGTATCAAAGGTTTGGGTTTGGATAAAATAGACAAACCTAAAGCGAAATAATTTGATTATTCATGCAACTATTTTCCAAATTATATATAAACTATTTTGAGATAGTTATCTTCTTAGTATTTTTAAGTTTACGTTTATATTTTGCGACGTCCCAACCTATATTTTTTGATTCATTTGAATATTTGGAAAGACTTAGTGATCCAAATTTTTTACACGCACTTTTTTCTGGTCATCCTCCCCTGCACTCTGGTTATATTTTTATTTTGTGGCCAATATATCAATTTGCCAAATTATTTTTATCAAATCCTACTGACCTAGTTATTAGTTTTCAAATATTAGTTAATGGTATAAGCATGCTAGCTTTATATAATTTAATTACCAAGCTATGGAATAAAAAAATTGCAAGCATAAGTTTGTTGATTATTTTATTACTACCACTTTTGTGGATTTCTCAAATGACGTTAATGATGGAAGGATTATATGTTGCGCTTTTTATAATCAGTTTAAACGCTTTTAATAATTATTTAAGCGATAAAAGTTATTGTAGTTTAGTAGTTTCTCTTTGTTGTTGGGTTTTATCACTTGCAGTTCATATCGGAGTTTTGCTTTGGATACCTCTTTTTTTGTATCTGCTTTTATATCACAAAGCTAAGTCCAAACTTACGATTATTACCTTATTTTCATTTACTACTGTGTTAGTCTTTCTAATAATGGGGTATTTAACGGGACTTAGATTGGGTATTTCTCCATTGTCAGGATTAAGGTTTTTTCTATTTACCAAAACTGGAGAACATGCAAACTTTGAACTCCAAATCAATTCCATTTTAATTTTTATCAGAAACATTATTGTTCCTACTTTTTATAACAACACTGTCTTGATAAGTTTATTAGTCTTAATTAGTTTATTTAATAGA
>Ga0210049_1002450_pt1 | contig 17279 bp, 16 predicted proteins | sample CryGeyCG2014_300_2_FD_183964 | JGI IMG/M metagenome (GOLD analysis project Ga0210049, IMG submission 183964) | Groundwater microbial communities from aquifer - Crystal Geyser CG06_land_8/20/14_3.00 (SPAdes) (version 2) | ecosystem: Environmental > Aquatic > Deep subsurface > Groundwater | place... | reverse complement strand
TTAAAAAGGATAGTCTCCGCCGCTGGGAAAGGAAAAACCTATTAGAGACTGTTCCGAAAAAAAGTGAAAAAATGGCTTTTAGATAATCAATTGCAAACTGAAACTGTAATCTTTTTAAGTCTCTCTTGGCTTTACCCAAGGAATTTAGATTTAAATAATTGGTTTATTTGGCGTCTTATTAGATTGATCAAAAAATATCAAGTTTGTCCTTGTTTTTCGTTTAGTTCCGAGTTTTTTCGGAACAGTCTCTAATAAGGATTAATCTCAGGGCCATGTCATTTCTGAACACAACCACATGAAATGACAGGAAAATCACACCAGATACCCTGTTTAAGGTATATTATTGATTTTTAAAACTTTTTGCCTAACAATGACGAGGTCCTGGGATTAATCCAAGCAGAAGGCAGTGCCCAATTCAGATTAGGGATATGATCTCATTAAGAGACGACAACCCTCTAACCCCATTACCTGCTCAATCACTTCCCCGGCTACGACAGGGGATAGGCCGCTTGTGATTTTAAACTTCTCCTTTACTTCTTCAGTACTCAGGGGATTTTCAGAAGAACCTTTTGGTGCAGGCGTATATTTTTCATGTATTGTACCATCTTTCATGTGTACCTTAACACGTGCACTGAGACCCGCATTAGAAAGCCCCCTTGCCTCAACCTTTTTTCTTAACGTTTCAAGCCCAGCGTCAAGGACCTTCTCTCCGGTAAGGTTATCCACTGTTACCTTTCCCTCAGCAAGGGCGAGTGCTGCAAGAAAATATATGCTAAACCTCCCCTCATGCAGGGTCTTAGCCTCGACTATTCCGGCCGCATCAAGTGGCAGTTTATCAATCTCTATCTCAATCGCCTTAACATCTTCAATAGGAGGATGGTGCTCTTTCTGGATCTCAACCATGAGATCTATGGTGGAATGCACTCACAACGGGGCAGGGTATGTCTTAAAACAGATCTCAGGGAGTAAAAACCTTTCGCCCAACTCTTTTATGATGGCGTTATGGTCAGGATTTTCAGTGAATAGCTGGAAAAAGCCGTGTTTTCCGTCAAAGATATCTGCAGAACTGTCAAGTCCCTGTTGAGCAAGAAAACAGGCCATTAAGCCATCCATAGCGGCTTTGCCGGCATGGAAGGGTTTTGACATTGTGCCAAATACATTCCGTAGGCCTCCGCTCGAGGTGGCAGCTATCCCAAGGGCATTAACGATTGTATCAGGATTAAGGTTGAGGAGGCTTGCGGCGCCTGCAACAGCCCCAAACCTGCCGATCGTTGAAGTTATATGCCACCCTCTTTCGTAGTGCGTTCGACGCACGCCCTTGCCGAGCCTTAATTCTATATCAATAGCAAGGGTAATAGCGGTAAGGAAGTCCTTTCCATTCGATTTCATATATTCTGCCGTAGCCAGAATTGCAGGAAGGCTTGGGGCGGTAGTATGCAATATGGTAGAGATGTGGTAATCATCAAAATCGAGGGCATGGGACATCATGCCATTTACAAAGGTGGCACTTGGAAGGTCGCACTTCTTATTAAATCCGATTACCGTTGCCGGACCATTATTGCCGAAAAGTGATAAATATTTCTGTGCCACAGAACCAACCTCACTCTTTGCCCCTGCAATGGTAACCCCCAGCCAGTCAAGAAAACAGAGTTTGCCCATCCTTAAGACATCTCGCGGGATTTGGGGAAACTTTGTCTCAGCAATATAAACTGCAGTTTCTTTCGTGATATTCATGGTTTCTCCCTTTTTTTACCCCGTTAGAAAGGATGGAGAAAAATTCCCTTTGGAGTGAGCATTGGATTTAAAGCCCCTTGTGAGCCATCCCGCCTTACAGGGTATAAATTTGAATTTGAGGAGATGAAAATCGAGGTAGGTCAAAGGTTTCAAAATCTCCTAGCTCTTGTTTTAGGTCCAAAAAATTTTCCTTTAGAATTTTTAATTCCTCAATTTTAGACTCAATTTTTTCCAACGTTCCTTCCAATAGACTACAGAGTTTTAACATCTCTTTCTCACTTTTCATTCGAGAAATTTCGCCCACTCTCGCAAACTTTTTGATCTCAGAGTAGGATAAACCCACACATTTTAAGTCCTTCAGGAAATTTAAGAGAGCGAGATCACTCTCACCGTAGATGCGTCTACCTCTCTTTTTTGTCCCCTTCAAAAGACCGAATTCTTCATAATATCTTAAGGTTCTCTCATCGATGCCAAGAAGTTTGATGAATTCATCTCTTTGATAAGTTTTTATCCCCATCTTCCGCATCTCTTCATTCCGAATTTTTACCCCGTTAGAAATAATGCAGCGCTGGAATTTCTAACGGGGTTTATTGAATCAAAGTTTTTAAACTTTCGATCACTCTTGGTAGCACCTCTTTATAATCAGCCGCGACACCCAGATTGGAGACCTTGAAGATATTTGCGTCAGGGTCCTTATTAATGGCTATAATATATTTCGAACCGAGTATACCCGTCACATGTTGGGTGGCGCCTGAGATTCCTACTGCAACATAAAGATCAGGGCTCACAATTTTACCTGTCTGCCCTATCTCTAAACTATGGGGAACCCATCCTTCATCCACAGGGACCCGGGTCGTCCCGACCGCCCCTCCCAGAAGTTGGGCCAGCTCTTTGATCCTTTCAAACCCTTCCCTGTTTCCTATCCCGCCGCCTCCAGCTACAATGACCTTCGCCTTCTCCAGGTCGATCCCTTCACTTTCCTGCCTTCTTTGATTGACCAACTTCGCTCTGATCATGGGAGGATCGATTTCATTGGTGAGATCCACTATTTCCCCTTTGCGATCAACCGAGGGTGAAATGGGACTCATGGACTTTCTTCTAACCGTATCGATCTGAATATTTCCAGGAAGAGAGGTTATTTCTGCCATGGCCTTGCCACCAAAGACGGGTCTGGTTTGAACAAAAGACTGTTTACTCGAATCCACTCTGAGCTCAACACAGTCCATACAAATGCCTGCTCCCAATCTCGCCGAAACCCTCGGAGCCGCCTCTCTTCCCAGATCCGTATGACCCATGAGGCATAAACGGGGGTTTGCTTTTTTACATACTCCACAGATTAAATGGGCATAGGAATCAGGGTTATAATCTCGATAGAGTGGGCTCTCAACAATAAAAATCTTATCCGCCCCAAAGGAAATACCTTCTTGAGCAACGGGCGCTAATTCTTCGCCCATGAGAAGAAGGCTCGCCTCCTCTTCAATTATCTTGACTAACTCTCTTGCTCCTCCTAAGAGCTCATGGGTGATAGGGTTAAGCTTTCCTCCTTCTGTCTCACCTACTACGAGGATCCCTCTTAAATTATTCATGGATTCTCCTTTCCATTAACTTAGAGGTCAGTTTGGCGGAAATCTCATGGAGGTCTTCTCCCGTAATGAATTCACACCTTCGTTCATAGGATGGAATAATGAGTCTCATGAGCTGATTCCGAGAGGCCTTTTTCCCAACTTTCGAAATATCGGTTTCAATCTCTTTCCCACTCCAGATTGGAATCTCCTTACTGGCTGCCTTAATGATTCCCCATCCTGAAGGGAGCCGAGCCTGTCCCAGCTCGCTACTGACGGTGATCAGCGCCGGAAGTTCTAATTCAAAAGTTTCAAAACCATCTGTGGTCACTCGCTCCACATTCACTCTTCCGTTGACCACTTTAACATCCTTCGCCCGTGTCACTATAGGGATCCCCAGATATTCAGCAACCACAGATCCTACCACCCCATTGTCCCAATCTGCTGCCTGCCGTCCACAGAGGATCAAATCGTATCTACCGATCTTCTTAATGCCCTGGGCAAGAATGTAACCCACGGCAAAACTATCTGATTCCTCAAAGATTGTATCAGAAATGATCAAGCCTTCGTCGGCGCCCATTGCCAGAGCTTTCCTCACAATATCCTCGGTAGATTTATCCCCAATTGTAATGACAGTGATTTTCCCTCCCTTTTCATCTTTTATTTTTAGAGCAGCCTCTACGGCTAAGGCATCATAGGGGTTTATGACGAAGGGGATCCCTTCGGGTGGAATTACTTTATTCCTCTCTTTGTCGACCATGAACTTTGCCGGTGGCAAATCCGGATCGAGAATCTGTTTGATGCAGACGATGATCTCCATCTCTCCTCCTTTACCCCGTTAGAAATTCCAGCGGGGCATTATTTCTAACGGGGTTTATCCATATTGATAACAGACGCCAAAACCTCCTCTGGGATAGGTCCAGCTAATGGCGCCTTTAGCGCAGGCTATTTGGCAACTCCCGCATTCCAAGCATCCCTCATAAGAGAAGGTGATGTGATCCTCCCTCAATACAAAACAATCTGCTGGACAGGCATAGAGGCAGGGTTTCAGCTCACAATCCCTGCACCCCTCTTCATTCACAGTAATATGAACTTCCTTATCGACATCAAATTTGTTTAAGGCCAGTTTCTCTTCAACCTTCAAATTGCCTTCCTCGCTTTCATGACGTCTGAGAATAATTGCCAGATTGAGATCCTTCCTTTCAGGACCTCTCTCACCATCCGAAAAGTCCCTTTTCGAGGCTCTCCATTGTTTCGAAAGATCTTTTCGGCCATCTCAACGATGAGTTCTGGATAAAGATGGTAGATCCTCGCATTTTTTAAGAACTTAGGCGCCTTTTTGAAGGTTTCTAAATCTTGTAGAACGAAACTCTCCTTCAGAATCTGTTGGTAATGGGAGAGGGTTCTCTGGGAAAAATCCTCCCTTTCTTTAGCCATCTTCACCGTTTCTGCAGCAGCCATCCCTGAAGCGATGGCAAAATTTGCTCCTTCAAGAATTAAACCTGTCCCGAGCAATAAAGCGCCTGCATCGCCGGTCACGAGCAGACCGTCCCTATATAGGCGGGGGATCATTCCCAAACCAGCCACTGGAATGAGATGGGCCGAATATTCTACCGTTTGACCTCCCTCGATCAGCTTACCAATCTCAGGATGTGTCTTAAATTCTTCTAAAAGGTCTAAGGTTTTTACACGGTTCTTTATGAGATCACTCAATTGAGCCACCACTCCGAGGGAGAGACTTTCCTTGTTCGTATATAGAAACCCTCCCCCTGGTAATCCCCTGGTGCAGAGACCCACGAACTCCATGGCCACCCCTTCATTGCCCTTCAGATTGAACCGTTCCTCAATGGTCTTTCGGGACAATTGGATGACTTCTTTAACTCCTTGCTTTATATCCTCTGAGGAAAACTCTTTCCGAAGCCCTGCTTTTTGAGTCAAAAGGGAGTTTGCCCCCTCGGCCAGAATGACCACATCGGAGTGAAATTCCTCTTTACCTATTTTGACTCCTTTCACCTTTTCCCCTTCAACCAGGAGGTCATCTACCTTAAGACCTGTAGCCAGAATGGCGCCGGCTTTTTCGACCTGTTTTGCCATCCAAAGATCAAACTTGGCCCTGAGGAGGATGAAACCATTGTAAGGGGGAATCCCAAAATCAGTAGATTTGAAGTCAACAGAAACGGAACCTTTTCCGGTTAAAAATGAGATGACATGGCGGGTTACAAGCCTTTCAACCGGAGCCTCTTCCCAGAAGTTTGGAAAAAGGTAATTGATTTGAGGGCCGAAGAAAGCGCCGCCCCACATATTCTTCGCCCCCACATATTTGCCGCGTTCAAAAACGAGGACCTTCAGACCCGCTTTGGCCATCACCAGCGCTGAAGCACAACCGGCAGGGCCAGCTCCCACCACGATCGCATCGAATCTGTCCATCACCTATCCCTGTCTATATCATGAGGCGAATGCTTTGATTCCTGTGGCAAAGCTGCCAATGGTTAGCTTCTGGATGTTTGAAGTTCCTCCAAAGATGAGGGGGGAGATCATATCCCGGTAATATCTCTCCACCGGGAAATCGTCTGTATAACCATAGGCCCCGTGAAGCTCCACGGCTGTCCGGGCAGCTCGAACGGCCGCCTCGGTACAGAAGTACTTGGTGATCGCCGTCTCTCTCGAATGGGGAACTCCTTTGTCTTTCAAATAGGCAAGGCGGTAGGCCAACCCCCTCCCAGCTTCACAGTCCACCACCATCTCCGCAATCCTCTCCTGAATGAGTTGAAAGTTCCCGATCGGTTTTCCAAATTGTGATCGCTCCTGGCAGTATTTGACGCAGGCATCGATACAGGCCTGCAAGACACCTACTGCACTGATCGCTATTCCGAAGCGGGTATGCTCTATGGCGCCAAGGGCAACACGCATTCCCATCCCGACTTGTCCAAGTCTATTGGAATCTGGAATACGGCAATCTCGGAAAAACAATTGCCCGGTATCTGTGGAGCGAATCCCTAACTTGTTTTTGATTTTAACCGTTGAAAACCCTGGGGTATCCCGATCAATGATAAACGTGGTAATACCTTTGGTTCCTTTTTCCTTATCGGTTTGAACCAATACGATAGCGAAATCGGCTAACGTGGCATTAGTAATCCAGGTCTTATTTCCATTGATGATCCATTGCTCTCCATCTCTTACTGCTCTGGTCTCTATGGCGGTTGCATCGCTCCCTGCATTTGGCTCTACCGCCGCATGACAACCCGCTTTTTCTCCTTTGACAATGGCTGGAACATACTTTTCCTTCTGTCGATCATCCCCGTGCGTCAAGATGGGCATGGCTTGAAGGGTCGTCTGGGTCAAGAATGATAGCCCTACAGAGAAATCAAAATAGCTAATCTGTTCCATCACCAGTCCAAAGGTCAGCCAGTCCAAACCCAACCCTCCATATTCTCGGGGGATCTTTATACCCATCAGGCCTTGGGCAGCCATCTTCTTCATGATCTCATGGGGAAATCTCTCCTCTCGGTCCCTCTCCCTTGTCGAGGGGAGGACCTCCCTGAGACCAAATTCCTTCGCCATATCTCGGAACATGCTTTGCTCTTTGGTTAACTCAAAATCCACTTTCTCCTCCTTTTCCATACTTAACGTTTAATCTTAAAATATGCCGCCAGAGGCGCTGTGATTTCACGCACAAAGGAGTATGGTTCCTTTTCCATGGCAACAATCTTTTCAATGGCTTCATCGAAGGAAGGATTGTTTTTTATTATTTCGTGAATATATCCTGCGATCTCCAGCTCGATGAGATCGATCACTTCCTCTCGAATCCGTTGACTCCTCTTCTTTGTAAGGATACCGCTTTCCTGAAGGTGACCTTTATGGGCCAAGACCTTCTCCGTAAGCTCCCTTGCTCCTTCCCCGGTGGTCGCAATCGTTTCCAGGATAGGAGGTCTCCAGGAGCCCCCCCTGCACGAAAGATCGACCATCATCTGCAGTTCCATGACAAGACGATCTGCTCCCTCTCTATCGGCCTTATTCACAACGAAGATATCACCGATCTCCATAACGCCCGCCTTCATCACCTGAATTTCATCTCCTAACCCTGGAACGGAAAGGAGGATAACCGTATCCGCCGTCTTTACGATTTCAACTTCGTCCTGACCAACACCCACCGTTTCAATAAGGATAATGTCCTTACCGAAGGCATCCACGATTTTAATGACGTCGGCCGTTGCCCTGGACAAACCTCCAAGCGCTCCGCGAGTGGCCATGGAGCGTATAAATACCCCTGGATCGTTGGAGACCTCCTGCATCCTCAATCGATCCCCGAGCATTGCCCCTCTGGTGAAAGGGCTGGTGGGATCGATGGCAAGGATGCCTACGGTCAGACCCTGCTTTCGGAGCTCCTTTACAACCTTTTCTGTCAAAGTGCTCTTTCCTGAACCTGGAAGGCCCGTAATCCCCACCACATAGGCATGGCCGGTCTTCGGATAAAGAGTCTTCATCACCTCATTAGCTTCTTTCGCTCTATTTTCCACGAGCGTAATGATCTTTGCAAGGGCATTGATTGAACCCTTCATAAAATCCAGTAGCAATTTTTCCAGATCGATCTCCATTTCCTCTCATTCCTTCTTGAGGCGATAGATCATCTCACAACGATCATCATTCACGGCCAGGGTTTTGATGATCTTCAAATCGATTTCTTTTCCAGTCGCCGCCTCAAATATTCCTCTGTCCATGGCCATCAATGCCCAACAAAGCTCACGGCTTGTTCCTTTGAGCCCAAGATTACAACGATAGGCTTTAAGATGAAACCTCTGATCGGTCAGTTCAAGAATATCGACGGGGTTCTTTCGGCGTTTTGCACCCTCGGCAAATGCTGTCGCCACGGTTTTCAAATCGTAGGAGAGGAGCTCCTTTTTTATCTCTTCACCCATGGAGCGTCCTAATTGATAGCAGACTTCCTCAATCAAGGGGAGGACATCAGCGCCAAATCTCTCATAAACCCTTCGGCTCAATAAAGCCAATGCATCTCTGGCGCTTTTGACCTTAAATTCTCCTTCACACTCGATGACAATCACCTCCCAGTGAACTTGGGTTTTCGTTTTTCCATAATGGCACTGAGTCCCTCACGAGCATCTTCGCTCTGGTTGACCCTTTCTACGATGGCCTTCAGCTCAGCCTCAATCTCCGGATCGATCTTCTGGAGCGTAAAGAGCTTATGGATTAACTCCTTTGTCCCTTTGATGGCTAAAGGAGCATCCCCTTCAGCCAATTCCCTGGCCAGTGAATAAGTCTTGGGGATGAGCTGTTCTCTCGGCATCACTTCATTGACTAAGCCTATTTCCTTTGCCCTCTGTGCGTCAATTAACCTTCCAGTCAAAAGAAGCTCTTTCGTTGAACCGAGTCCCACCAAACCGAGCATCCTTTCAATGGCGGTATAGTAATAAACCCTGCCCAACTTCACTAAATTTGCCCCGAAACGAGCAGTTTCAGAGGCTATGCGAAAGTCAGAGATAATCGCTATATCGAGACCGGCGCCAATGGCAGGGCCAAAAATCATCGCAATAATGGGCAGAGGACATTTTATTAAGCTATCCAGACAATGATTGAGACCTTTTAAGGTGTGGGCGACGCCTGTTTCGTTCAAACCCATGAGGTCTACTCCAGCAGAAAATGCCTCTTCTCCTACGCCTCGGATTATGACTACCCTGATATTCTCTTGATCACGTAGATTATTAAGAGTATCACCCAGCAGGAAAAGGGCCTCTGCATTCAGGGCATTCCTTCTTCTAGGACGGTTGATAGAAAGGGTGCAGATATAACCCTTCTCATCCTTTAAAATTTCTTCCATGACACATTTTCCTTTTAGAACTCAATACCCATTTGAGCCTTCGTCCCTTTATGAAACGGATGTTTGATCTCTTCCATATGGGTTACCAGGTCTGCTATTTCCACAATCTTTGTGTCAGCATCCCTACCGGTGAGGATGAGATGAAGACTTTTGGGTTTTGATCTCAAAACTTCCAGAACCTCCTCCACGGGAAGTAGATGATAACTGATCACATAATTGATCTCATCGAGGATGATCATATCATACTTCCCAGAAGCTATCTTTTTACGAGAAAATTTCCAGGCATCGGCTATTGCCTGGAGATCTTCTGGATCTATCTCCCCTTTACGTAGGCTTAAAAATCCATTACCCATAGGGACGATTTCAAAATAGGGATTGAGTTTTTTAACAGCCTCCAGTTCTCCATAATGCCAGCTTCCCTTGATAAACTGGATCATCAGCGTCTTTAAACGGTGGCCGGTTGCCCTAAGGGCCATGCCCATAGCTGCGGTGGTTTTCCCTTTCCCATTGCCTGTAAAGACGATAATCAAGCCTTTTGCCTTTGCGTCTTTAATATTCATTTCTCCTCACTGTTCAGAATCAAATAGTCCTTCCCACCTCCGCCCCTTCCCGAATGGCTTCCATAGCATCCCTTGGCTCTACGCAATCGCCAATGGCATGGATTTCGAGTTCGGGAAAAATCACTCTAAGCTTCTCAAAAAGCTCTCTTTTGGGAGAGAACCCTACTGCCAATACCACAGTGTCTGCCGGAAGAAACAGGAGGTCCCGTCCATTCATCACATAGACTCCATCCTCATGGATTTCTTCTAACGGTGAAAGAGGATAGAGATAAACCCCTTTTTCAACGAGTCTATCTCTTAAGGTCACCGCAGTATATCGCTCAACCCCACGTCCCAATTCTCTTCTGGTGCAAAGGGATACGTGTCTCCTCTCTTCAGCCAGCATCAGCGCAGTCTCCATGCCAAGAGCCCGGCCCCCTATAACAACCACCTTCTCACCTACTCTGGCGTTGCCACTTATCATGTCAACTGCCTGGACAACATTTTTCCCTTGGCCACCTGGAACGTTTGGAATTCGAGGCACTGCCCCCGTAGCCGCCACAATCACTTGAGGTTGAACCTCACGGATAAATTCGACAGTTACCTCCCTGCCCAGAAGTACCTCTACTCCTGCTTCTTCAAGGCTTTGCGCCATTTGCTCAGTAAGTCGTGCGTAGTCTTCCTTACCTTTGATTTTGCAAGCAATGTTCCATTGTCCGCCTAACCGCTCGTTCTTCTCCCAGAGAATGGTTTTATGACCCCGCTGGGCAAGTATATGGGCTGCTTCCATACCGGCTAACCCTCCCCCTGCTATTAAAACCTTCTTTGGAAGATTAGTCGGCTTTATCTCAAATTCCTTCTCCCGAAGTATGGCAGGGTTCACTGTACAGCGAATTCCACGTCCCTTAAAGTCCTGTCGCTCCATCACACTCCAGCAGTTATTACAGAAAAGGCAGCGCCTTATCTGTTCAAACTCACCTGCCATGGCTTTTTTAGGCAGCTCAGGATCAGCCAATAGGGGTCGTCCCATCACAACAAAATCAGCCTTGCCTTCTTTTAGAATTTGCTCGGCAAGCATTGGGTTGCCGATTTTACCTACTACCATTACCGGAATTGAGACAACTCCCTTAATGGCCGCTGCCAGATCAGCAAAAGGGGCATCGTAGTGAAGATAGCAAGGGTTGGTGATATGGGCCGTCTCGACCACCCCTCCTGATACCTCAAGGGCATCGGAACCTACTTTCTCAAATAATGGCGCTTGAATTAGAGAATCTTCTAAGGTAATTCCACCCTTGATAAATTCGCTTGCACTCATGCGGAAGATGATCGGAAAGTCATTACCCACCCTTCTCTTAATAGCGGTAATGATCTCACAGGCAAAACGGGCTCGATTTTCGGCATTGCCTCCATATTCATCTGTCCGATGGTTAGTCCTTGGAGAGAGAAACTGTCCGATTCCATATCCGTGAGCGCCATTTACCTCAACGGCGTCAAATCCTGCATCGTGAATACGCCGCGCTGCTTCAGCAAAGCCATCAACAAGGTGTTTGATATCCTCCTTGCTTGCTTCTCTCGGGACTTCCTTTTTAAGCCCCCACGGTATAGCCGAAGGCGCTACCGGGTCTATTTCGTCAGGATGCTCCATTCCCTTTCGGTGAGCTGTGAGCAATTTGCCATGGTGAAGGACCTGGAAGGCAGCTTTCGCACCGTATTTGTGAATGGCCTCGGAAATCTTTCTCAGTCCGGGGATGAATTTTTCATCCCAGGCGCCAGGTCTACCCGGGGCCCGGGATTCGAAGAGGATTGAGGAAGATTGGCAGATAATTAAAGCCACCCCACCTCGGGCCCGTTCTGTATAGAAGTCTACAGTTCGAGGCAGGATAAAACCCTCCTTATCATGAGACATCGTCCCCATTGGGGCCATAACCAGACGATTTTTGAGCTCAAGCTTGCCTACGGAGCCAGGGAAAAACAACTTGGTTAGTTTAGTCATTTCATTAGCTCCATCATGTACCCCGTTAGAAAGCCCCGCCGCTCGCCCCGTGTGAAGCTTCACTTCTATCGGGGCTCGCAGCGGGGATGATGGCTTTTTCTTTTTCAGCGAACACGGGGCTACTTTTCAATGTCTGATCGCCTTTCTCAAACGCCTTCCACTTTCAGTCGACTCACATCTTCCTTAATCATCTTCTTATCACCCCTATAACTTATCGAAGAAGCAGCCTAACTGCCAACCGCAACCTTCAAGCCGGAACATTCAATCCGTTTAACGATGTCTGCTAAATGTTCTTCGATGGGTAGGCTGGTCCCTGCTAGTTGATACACTCTCCCCAACTTAGCATACTTGGATACCCCCCACTCGTGGTAGGGGAGTATGGATACTTTCTCAACATTGAGCTCAGAAACAAACTTCGTAACTTCCTCTATTTCCCAATCTGAGTCATTGAATTTGGGAATAAGGGGAATCCGAATCCATATCCTGCATAAGGAGGCAGTTTTCTTCAAGTTGCTCAGGATAAGCTCATTACCCACCTCTGTACCTTCCTTATGTTTCATGCTATCCATATGTTTGATGTCAAAGAGTACCAGATCAACATATCTCAGAACCTTTTCCATCACAATCCAAGATCCATAGCCAGATGTGTCCAGTGTGATGTGAATACCTTCCTCTTTGCCTTGTTTACAGAGTTCCGTAACAAACTCCCCTTGAAGTAAAGGCTCACCCCCAGATATCGTCAACCCTCCACCTGAATTCTGATAAAATATTTTATCAGCTAAAACCTGTCCAAGTACCTCTTCCACAGTCATCCAATTGCCAACACGCTCAATTGCCCGTGAGGGACATACCTCAACACATTTCATGCAAAGATCACACTTTTCCCGATCAACTTCAATTCCGCTACCCTGCGTTGTAAACGAGATAGCATCGGATGGACATGTCTCTAAACATTTGCGGCATCCAGCAATGCATTTTATATTGTGAACCATGATTTCTGGATACGTTTCCCACGACTCAGGATTGCTACACCAGCGACAACGTAAGGGACACCCCTTCATAAAAACTGTCGTCCCCAGACCAGGGCCATCGTGTATTGCAAACCTCTGTATATTAAATATTAAACCCTCACTCTTCGAGTTCACAAGTCGCCACGTCACCTGCTTCCAAGAGCTAATCCCTCACCAACCCTTATCAAAAGCTTTGCTCGTTTCTATCAATAATGTTGTCCTGGATCCCTTTACTCAGGTCAATAAAGTAAGCGCTGTAACCGGCAACCCTGACTATTAAGTTGGTATACTTCTCAGGGCGCTTTTGAGCGTCACGCAAGGTAGCTGAATCCACAACGTTGAATTGGACGTGCGGTACCCCTAAATCACACCACGATCTGAGATAGCTAACAAATTTCTCCTTGTTTTCACCCTTGAGAAATTGAGGCAAGAACCTCTGATTCAGTAGTTGGTTATAGGCTTGAACTGCATCTATCTTGGAGCAAGATTTTAGCACGGCGGTTGGCCCCTTGGTATCCCCACCTATCATCGGTGACAGACTTGCATCGGCAAGTGGGGCACCGTCCTTTCTGCCGTCTGGAGTTGCCGGGCAGTCAAGCCCAACGCTGTAGGCAAACGAAACCGCACTCCCATCGAAGTGCCAGCGGGCTCCAAATCTGTCCGTCATTTTCTCTATTATCTCCTCTATCTTAAGATGAACATCCCTGGCTATCAGATCAACATAATCATCATCACTCCCAAACTTGGGGGCCCGATTCAAGATCCTCTGGCGCAGATCCTCTCTCCCCTCCCAATTTCTATCAAGAACCTCAATTAGCTCTCGCATGGATATTTCCTTCTCATCAAAGACAAACTTCTTTATAGCAGATAGGGAATCGGCAACATTGGTCTGACCAACTCCTATTACAAAATTGGAGATTCCATCATTGGGGTCCTTAAACTTTTCAATATCCAGACCACGCTCAATACAACCGTTTATCAGAGCAGAAGTAAACGGCCGTGGCAAATATTGTTCATATACTAAGCGAGTGACGTGCTCTAAGTTTAACGACTTATGGAGGAAAAAGCGGACTTGCTCCAGGAAAGCCTGCATCACATCTTCAATAGAGGTAAAGGTGGTCGGGTCGGGTGTAGGTGCTCCATATTGTTCCCCAGTTTTGGGATTAACTCCCCTGTGCAAGGCCCACCACAGGCATTTGGCAAGGGAAAAGTAACTTGAAACGCGTCGAATCGAGTTCTTTCCCGGAATCTCAATATAGACACAACCGCTCATGCTATAATCCCTAGCCTCTTCCAGAGAAGCTCCCCATCTTTGGAGCAAGGGAATAAGAGCCTCATCGTTAAAGAGCGACGGGTAACCGATCCCGGTGCTTATAACATCCGTGGCTCTCTGGAAAAGCTCTGCCGGAGTCCCTTTATGGATCCTTAAGGCAAGACTTGGTTGGATGCCCCTCATTTTTCCAGCCGTCTCCAGAACGAGGTAGGTCACTTCATTGGTCACATCGTTTCCATCCTTATCTATGCCACCTATAGTCATGGAATCAACGAGCTGACTCCCTGCGTAAATCGCAGATGCCGTCGAAATACGGAGTTTGGCAACTCCTTCGAAGTTGGTCCAAAGACGCATCAGGAGATCAAGGGCATCGTCCCTGGTAATCCTTCCCTCCTCAATGTCCTTTTTGTAGAACGGGTATGTGAGCAAATCAAACCTTATTCCGATCCCCGAGGAAGCCAATTCAATACACCTGGTAATGATGTAGCAAAACCAGAACGACTGCACGGCTTCCTGAAAGGTTCTCGGTGGGCTGCCTGGTACCCAGTCACAAGTGACCGCGATCTCCTCCAGTTGCTTCTTTCTTTCCGGGTTCTTTTCATCCTGAGCAAGCTCTCTTGCCTTTTCCGCAAATCTATGACCCCATGCTATAACCACTTTTAAAGTGATAATAACTGCCTCAAGAAAATTTTTCTCCTCCAGGTAATCAAACGGAACAGTCTTCCTGACCTCTTCTAACCTTGTTTCTGCCTCTGCTTTTATGCCATTTAGACCGATCCGGAACAATTTCTCATAATTTAGTATTCCTAAGCCATACCAGTGTGTCCATAAGAAAGTCCCTTCATATTTCCAATATTTCTCTAACTCCTTACAGCCTTTAAAAGCCCTGCCTTGCTGCTCACGCAGCGTTTTCCCGTCCCAATACTTGCATATCTCTCTAAACTCTGCCCTGCTCTCATCATCCAAGAGACTTTGGGCATCCCCTACAGTCACCATTCTCTCATATGCTTTCCAGTTCGACTCAATTGCCAGCATTATCGCAGCGGGACTCTCAGCATAATTCCCTACAATACGTTCATGGTTTTGGATATATATGGTCATGTTAGATAAAATATGTTCCAATGCCTTTGCCCGGCGTATCACCATGGGTTCGTCCTCTGTCATTTTATAGGACTCGGTCAGAAGACGTGATCTTTCCATACCCAGCCTGACCTCTGGTCTATACATCCCTCTGTGACCCTCTTCGTCCGTCAAACCTCTCCGAACATTGCGCTGTCCCTTGAAAATAATTTTCTCTCTCAGAACTTCTGGTGTAATCATTTTTTACCTTTCCTTTCATCCCATGTCATATGTTTGATATAATCAGGAACATCGACACCGCTGAATCTACCTGTGAAGCGGGGCTCCCTCTTTTCCATGAATGACTTTACTCCTTCTTTCACATCTTCTTCAGCCTGATAGCAGATAAGTTGATAATAGGTTTCATAATCAAGTGTTTCCTCCAGACTCATCAGGAGACCTTTATGAATAATACGCTTGGTTAATTGAAGGGCGACAGGAGACCACTTCGTAAACCTACCAGCAAACTGAAGGGTGGCCTCCATCAGTTCTGATTGCGGCACAACCTTACTGAACAAACCTATCCGCTCCCCCTCTCTGGCATCGATAATATCGCCTGAGAGAGAGATCTCTAAGGCTTTCGTGAGTCCCACAAGACGGGGTAGAAAGTAAGCCACCCCGGTATCCACAACCAGTCCTCTTCTTATGAAGGCGGTGCTGAGCCGTGCATTTTCGGAGGCAATTCTGAAGTCACAGGAAAGGGCTAATCCAGAACCTCCTCCTGCTGCCAAACCATTGACCGCAGCGATCGTCACCTTTCCCAACTCATATATCCATCGAGCTATCCACCCCAGAGGGTCAAGGCGGTATTTCTCCCCCAACCCAATTTCGGCAGGGTTTTGGGAAGCCTTCAAACTCCAATCATATCCAGGACAGAATCCTCGGTCTCCCGCTCCAGTAATAATCAGTACTCTTATCTCACTATCATTTGCCGTATCCTCGATTGCTCTGACAATGCCCACCCTCATCTCAGGGCTATAGGCATTGAGCCGTTCCGGACGATTTAATGTGATGATGGCAATCCTTTCCTTTTTTTCGTATAAAATATCCTTATACTCCATAAAATCCTCCTTCATTTTAGCGTCGCATATCTTACAGGCGGGTTTAACACTGCCGAAAGGACCGCGCTGAGGAGCCAGAAACCTGCTGCTATAAAAAAGGCGATCCTATAACTTCCGCTAATATCAAATATCCAGCCTCCAATAATAGGGCCAATGGAAGCAAAAGCCATTGATAAGCCGTGAATAGTTCCTGTAATCTCTGCGAGAGATCGGTTTCCAAAGAAGCTCCCTATTAGACCGGGAAGTAACGGAGTCTTACCACCATAAAAGAGACCATAGAGAACTACAAACATATAGAGCATCCAGAGTTTTCTTGTTATGGTCAACCAGAGGAGCATTATAGTGCAGCCACAACAGGTCAGAATAAGTCCTCTCCTCCATCCTATCCTGTCCGCCAGGGCAGGTATTCCTATTCTTCCGGCAACACTGAAGGCCCCCACCAACCCAAAGGCACTGGCAGCTATCGCTCTGTCAATTCCGATATCCAAAACATAAGGAACAAGATGAACAGCTATTAGATGGATAGGAAATAAGGTGGAAAAATAAAGAAAGGTGACCCCAAAGAAGGTCTTTGTTCTGACCGCTTCATTTATGGTCCAACCATCGACTTCGAAAAGGGGGTTGTATTTCTCGACCTCTCTTTCGGAATTTTCAGCTCCGTATGGAGTCAATCCCATCTTCTCGGGGCTTGAAGCAACAGGCAGAGCCACGAAGAGAAGCATTAAGGCAGTCCCGGAACCTAAAATGATATAGGCCGTCCGCCAACCATAAAGTTGAATAACATAATTGCTTAGAGGCGCATAGATTAATGTTCCTAACCCTACTCCTGCAGCCACCAATCCCAGAGCAAGTCCCTTTTGCCTGGCAAACCAGCGCTGGGCTGTTGCTGTGGTGGGCGCCCAGATAATACCGCTTCCCAGGCTGGCGATGCCATAGAACAAATAGAGTCCTCCAATAGTTTGAACCTGGCTGCATAGGGAAAACCCAACTCCAAGAAGAATCGCGCTCGTGAAAATGGCCAGTCGCAGCCCGTATCTGTCAGTCAATCTGCCCATAAGCACAGAAGAAATGGCAAAGATAATCAGATGCACTGAATGAATTGAAGAGGTCAGACTCCGGCTCCAGCCAAACTCGGTCTGAAGGGATTTGAAAAAT
>Ga0210049_1002449_pt1 | contig 17285 bp, 21 predicted proteins | sample CryGeyCG2014_300_2_FD_183964 | JGI IMG/M metagenome (GOLD analysis project Ga0210049, IMG submission 183964) | Groundwater microbial communities from aquifer - Crystal Geyser CG06_land_8/20/14_3.00 (SPAdes) (version 2) | ecosystem: Environmental > Aquatic > Deep subsurface > Groundwater | place... | reverse complement strand
TTCTTTTTTGGTCTTATCCCTGCCTGCCGGTCAGGCAGGTTTATTTCCTCCTCTCATAAATGAATAATTATATAATAAAGGTAATTTTATAAACAATTGAGCCAATTGCTAAAGACTAAAGACTATATCGACTAAAGACTAAATCTGTATCCCTCCTTTTCTAAGCCCGTCAGCCATTGCTTGTACTCTTCCATGATACAGATGTCCATTTCTATCGTAGGTAGCTTTCTTTATCCCCTTTTCTTTCAGAAGGGCCGCCAATTTTTCTCAAGCCATCGCTGAACTTTGCACCTTTGTAACCAACGTTCACCCTGTCTTCAGCAGAACACCTTTCATGCCTTTATCAACCATACAAGCGACCACTTTACCATCTTGGTCCAATACTTGCGCTTTCATATATTTGTTCGTCTTGTTTATAACAACTCTAAAATCAGGAGCGATAGCTTTGATAGCGCTATTCACCTTAATTTTTCTTCTCGCGAATTTTCTCGTTTTATCCTGTCTCAAACTTTTTAGATTTTGCATTGTAATGGAATAATATTTTAAAAATGTAGTTATTACATTGTAAGGTAGATTGGACCTTATGACCTTCGACCTTATGACCTTCGACCTTATGACCTTCGACTAATTTAGGCCTTCTTAGCAGCCTTACCTGGTTTCAATTTGATGAATTCATCGAAATACCTGAATCACTTTCCTTTGTATGGTTCAGGGACCTTCAATGCTTTGAGTTGCGCAGCTTTCTGCCCGAGCAATTGTTTATCGATACCATGCATAGTGATCACATAGTTTCCTTTAGCATCCTGCTCCACTTCACATTTTATGCCGGTAGGAACATCAAATTTGACTTTATATGAGAATCCAAGCGCCAATACCAATCAAGTTCACTCTTTTTTTGCAGTGAATCATACTCACATCAAAAGAAGTTTCTTTTCATATCCATGAGTGACACCTTCAACCATGTTGTTGACGAGCGTCCTAGAGAGTCCTCGGAGATTTTTTTTCTCATCATTATCGATAGAGAAAGCAATCTCGTTATCTTTGATTTCTGCTTTCACTCCGTCGACCAACGTATAAAATAACTCTCATTTCGGTCATTTGACAGAAACTTTCTGTCCATCGATCTTTACATCGACTCCCGCAGGGATTGCTATATTTTTCTTTCCAATCTTTGACATGATAATAAAGGTTTAATAGGTTTAAAAGGCTTGATAGGTCTGATAGGTCAAGGGACTTTGCATCTATGCCCCTATGCACCTATGTACCTTTTAGTATATTTCCGCGATAAGTTCTCCTCCCAATTTCTTTTGCTTAGCAACATGAGCGGCCATGATTCCTTGGTTAGTGGAGATGATCCCGATACCCTTTCCTCACGCCACAGAGCCGATATCTTTATAGCTTACATACCATGATCTAGAAGGCTTAGAGAAGAATTTTACGTTTGGGATATCATCTACCGGATTAGTCACTTTTTTCAAAGTGACCGTGATGAACTTCTTTTTCCCGTCTTCTTTTATTTTAAAACCCTCGACGAACTTATATTGTTGCAATAAGTCCAGAATCTTAGTTTTAAAATTAGAGAAAACGACCCCATCGACGCTGGTTTTCCTAGCCATGTATGCATTTTTGATCCTGATTAACAGATCATGAATGGGAGCAGTAACATAAGTACTCATAAGTAATTAGCTTTCACAATATAAAATAATTTTTAATCCGATTTGTATTTTTTATAGATTCGACTTTATGGACCTTCGACTTTATGGACCTTCGACCTTATGACCTTCGACTAACTACCGGCTTGCCTTTCTGAGTCACATGATCATACCGTCTCTCGCGTATTTCCTTAAACAGACTCTGCAGATACCAAAATCTCTGATGTAAGATTTTGATCTTCCACACAATCTGCATCTATTGTAGTATTTCGTAGGCTGTGCCAATGCTTTGCCTTTCACGAACCTCTGTTCGTACATTTTCCATTGTTTAGCTTTCAATGAAGTTTTTGCCATCTTAATAGATAATTTTAAATTTTAAATGATAGATTTTAAATTGTTTTACTAACGACTAAAGACTAACAACTAAAGACTACTTAAAGATGAACCCTAACGCCTCAAGCAATGCTTTTGATTCAGATGCATTTTTGGATTTGAGCACGATAGTGACCTGCATACCCATAGTGGTAACGATATCTTCCACGCCAAGCTCTGGAAATACATTATAATTTTGCAATCCTATATTGATACTTCTTCCTTCCTTATCAAAAGACTTTTCTGATATCCCGGCAAAATCACTTACCCTCGGAAGCACTAATTTAACGAATTTATCCAAGAAACTATATGCTCTTTCTTTTCTAAGCGTACATTGCATCATCACAGGAAGTCATTCCCTCAATTTGAAGTTGGATATGGCCTTTTTTGATTTTGTGATGCGTGGTTTCTGGCCAGTGATTTTTATAAGATTCTTTTCAAATTCATCAAAATCCTTGATTGATTTTCTTGTCGCCAAAGATCATATCCCGACGGCAACGACAACCTTTTCAAGTTTTGGAACAGCATTAACATTTTTTATGCTCAATTTCTTTGCTAATGCGGGAAGGATCTCTTTTCTAAATTGTGCTAGTGTAGCCATACTCAAATAAATTTTAAATTATAAATGCTAAATTTTAAATACAATTTTTATCAATTTTGAACGATTTTTATCAATTTTTATCCATTATTTTAAATCTTAGTCTTGAATTTTGTAGCCATCCTGGTTTTCTTTCCATACTTAACGACGTCAATCTTGACTTTAGATGGTTTCTTCTTCGTCTCTACATAATACATGACGTTTGATATGTGGATGGGAAGATGCTTCTTGAGAAAGCCCTTGCCTTTGGTAGCTCTTTTAGCTTCATTGATTCATTTTACAAAAACTTTGTCGCCAACGATATTTTCTATAGTTGATGCTTTCCCTTTAAATTTTCCACTAATAACCATCACTGGATCTTCTACTCTTAATTTTTTCATGACAACACCTATATATATGTAAAAATTATCTTTCTGAAATCTGCCATCTGCATTCTGAGTTCTGAGTTCTATTACACCACTTCTTCCGCCATATTGGTGATGATCTTCATCCCTCTATCTTTGAGCTCTCTCGAAACAGGTCAGAATATTCTTTTCCCGATAGGTTTCATTTCTCATTTTGCGTCTATGGCAATGAGGATAATGGCGTTATCTCAGAATCTGACATAGGTTCAATCTTTTCTCGCAACCTCTTTGGTCATTCTTACGATGATAGCTTTCGCAACATCTCATTTTTTGATTGAACTCGTAGGAGCTGCTTCTTTGATGGCAACCACGACGGTGTCTCAAATAGTAGCCTGTCTAGCAGTAGATGACTTTAATATCCTAAATATTTGAGCTTTTTTCGCTCAAGTATTATCAGCTATGATAACATTAGATCCAACCTGCAGCATAATATAAATAATCTATAATATAAAACTTCTTTATGTATTTCTCGGCACTTTGTGCTCAGTACTCGTTACTGTCTTATTGCACAGCAATAAGCGTCCATCTCTTTAATTTGCTGATAGGCTTGCTCTCTCTGATTCTTACGGTATCGCCAAGCTTAGATTTGTTGGCTTCATCGTGTACGTAATATTTTTTCTTCACGATAAATCTCTTCTTGTACAAAGGATGCATTTGTACTGTTTTTACAAGTACGATGCGAGTCTGAGAAGTCTTATCGCTGATGACTTCCCCTACGAATTCCTTGATGTTCTTACTTCATAGAATTGCCATATTTCTCCTTTATTTTAGATGTTAAAAGGGTATTTACTCTCGCCACGTCTTTTCTAGTTTGTTTGATCTGGTGAATCTGTTTCAATCACTTGATAGCATGTTTCATTTTCAGCCCATGCAATTCTTGCTTAAGTTTGGTTCTCGTCTGAACCAATTCCTTCACGGATTTGTCTTTCAAATCTTTGATAAATGATTTCTTCTTGTCAGCCATTTTATAAATAATGTTAAATGTTAAATGTTGAGTGCTAAGTAAGGGTTCATAGTATTTAGAACTTAACACTTAGCATTTAAAACTGTTTATCTTACTTCTCATTTTGCAACTACTCTAGTCCTGATCGGTAATTTTTTACCCGCCTTAGTAAGAGTCAGATATGCGATATCTTTTGCTAGACCACTCACTTCAAAAAGGACCTTTCCTTTTCTCACAGGTGCTGTATAAATATCGACCTCTCCTTTCCCAGTTCCCATCGGCATTTCAAGGCCTTTCTTAGTGAATGGGACATCTGGGAATACTCTAATCCATACTTTCCCGATTTTTCTGATGGCTCTTACAATTACCTTTCTGGCGGCCTCTATTTGTTTGTTGGTGAGGTAATCGCTCGTGACAGCCTTTAGGCCGAAATCGCCAAAAGCCACAGAAGCTCATGTACAGCTCTTCCCTTTCAATGATTTGATGATAGGTTTTCTAAATTTCCATTTTTGAGGAGTTAACAACATTTTTAATATTTCAAGCAAGTAAATATAATTTTTTGAATCAAAGCTAAAGACTGTCGACTAAAGACTAAAGACTACAACGTAGGTTTCTTTTGTAAGGTAACAGGAGCTTTGGTGGTAGCCGCTCATTTTTCTATCCATACCTTTACTCCGAGCACTCCATATTTTGTCATAGCTTGAAGACAGAAATAATCGATATCTGATCTGAATGTCTGCAGCGATACTCTTCCTTCGATGAATTTCTCGACTCTCGCTATATCTGTTCATCCGAGTCTTCATGCTACTTGGATCTTGGCACCCAAAGCGCCTTTTTCTATGATCTTCTGAAGCGTATTTTTTGCTACCTTCCTGAATGGCATTCTGGCTTCCAATTGTTGAGCGATGAATTCCGCCATCACCTTGGCAGATAACTCTGGGACTCTCACTTCTTTGACAAGCACCTTGAAATCTTTGCCGAATTTCTTCTTGAGGTCATCTTCGAATTCCTTGAGTTTCGCTCAATTCTTTCACATGAGTACACCTATCTTGGAAGTGAAGATGATAATTTCACCTTCTTTAGCCGTTTTCCTTACGACAACTTTGCTTATTCCTGATCTTGGAAAAGTTTTTTCGATAAAATTTCTTATTTTGATATCTTCGACGAAAAAATCAGTGCCAGTTCTTTTGGTTTTATTGAACCATTCACATGGCCGTGATTTAGTGATGCCTACTCTCATTCCGATTGGATTAACTTTTTGTCCCATAATTACTTTTGAACCAAATAAAATTTTCTCATTAGTTTGGACTCCCCCGTCATTGCGAATGAAATGTGGCAATTTGGGGAGGAGATTTGTTTATTTCTTCTCGACTTTCTTAGCTTTTGGAGCTTTAACAGTTTTTTCGGATTTTTTATTTTAGTTGAGACACAATGAAAACCTGAAGTAAAACGAAAGTTTTCATGATGTCGATACTATACCGATTTTTTCGGCGCGACTTTTGCGACCTTCTTAATTTTTGGAGCATTCTCGACTAACACAACTTGTACGAAGCATCTAGATTTTTCGTAGTGACTGACTCTAGATCTAGAAGAGAATCTGACTCTCTTTATCTTCGGACCTGCTCATACTTTGATTTCTTTGATAGCGAAATCTTTGGCTTCTCAGGCGTTTTTTGCATTGCTATACGCTGATTTGACGACCTTAAGCAATATTTTTGCTGCTTTTTTCGGCAAAACAGCCAAGGTGTTTAAAGCGTCTTCGACATTTTTCCCCTTTATCAATTTTGCCATCAATGACATTTTTTTGTCAGATGTCAAAGCATATTTTAATGTAGCAGTCAGACTTTTATTCATCTCTATAAATATATAATAATTTAAATTTACTTTGTACTAGGTGCTTTCTACTTTCGACTAAAATGGGTGTCCTCTGAATGTTCTCGTAGGGACGAACTCTCCGAATTTATGTCAGATCATATCTTCTGTCACGTACACGCTAATAAATTGCTTACCATTGTGCACAGCAAAAGTAAATCAAATCATATCTGGAATGATGTGACATGCCCTATCCCATATCTTGATTACTTTCTTTTCACCTCATGAAGTCATTTTCTTCACTTTGATCATGATTTTTTCGTTCACATAGAATCATTTTTTTAGTGATCTTGCCATCCTCTTAAGTAAATTTTAAATGATAAATTTTGATAGATGAGAGACGTATAGATGATAGAAGATAGAAAATTGTCTATGCTCTATATTCTATAATCTATGTTCTAGTTCTTAGTTCTCTTATTCACAATAAATTTAGTAGACCATTTTTTCTTTTTTCTCGTTTTGATTCCAGGAGCAACAACTTTTCCGCTGAATGATTTCGGTCATTTCTTGAGTCCGACTTCTGTGTGTCATTCTCATCCTCCATGCGGGTGATCGACTGGGTTCATGCTCTTTCCAAGAATATGCGGTTTGATGCCGAGCCGTCTTTGTCTTCCAGCTTTACCGATGACTACATTTTGGTGTTGATCATTTCCTATCTCACCCATAGTCGCTCGACAATTTTGATTGAATTTCCTTACTTCTCATGACGAAAGTTTGAGGAAGATCAAATTGGTAGCTTCATCTTTACCGACGATAGTAGCATAAGATCATGCGGATTTGATTAATTTCCCTTCGCTGAATGGAGTGACTTCCACGTTGAAGACATTCACTCATTCTGGAATATCTTTGAGTTGTTTCCTATTTCCTGGTTGGATAGAAGCATCCTTGCCATAAAGAATCTTGTCTCCCACAGCTACACTTTTCCATGCAAGTACATATCTTTTTTCTCCATCTGCGAAATTGAGCAATGCAATCCTGCCTGTTCTGTATGGATCATATTCTACAGATGCTACTTTAGCAGGGATATCAACCTTATCATATCATTTGAAATCGATGATCCTATAAAGTTTTTTGTGCCCGTTCCCCATGAATCTGGAAGTGATCCTTCACGTATTATTCCTTCCTCATGAACTCTTCAATGATTTGGTAAGAGATTTTTCTGGTCTCTTATTTTTTGTAAGATCGCTAAAATCATATCCGATCATAAAACGTCTTGAAGGTGTATGAGGTTTGTACGTTTTTACTGCCATTCCTTAAATAATTTTAAATGTTAAATGATATATTTTAAATTATTCTTTTTCACTATTAGTTGTTAGTTATTAGTTGTTAACTGTTATGAACCTAATTCAATTTTGTCTTTCTTCCCCAAGGTTACGATTGCTTTTTTATATGCTCATCTCACGAGTTTCCTATTGTTTCTTCCTTTGAAACATACATTGACGATGTTTATCTTTTTTGGAGTAACTTTGTAAAGATGTTGTACAGCTTCTCTGATATCATTCTTATTCGCATCGGTATGGGCCTTGAAATAATATTTATTCTCAGATTCTTGCTGTTTGTGTGTTTTCTCCGTGATTAACGGGGATAGTATAATGTCATACAAGGAAAATTTCTTCACTGCTTTAGTACTTGCAGTTTTCTTTGCTCTTTTCTGTAAGATCTGTGTATATGTCATCCTTCAATGAATGTTAAATGATAAATGTTAAATTTTAAATACAATTTTCAACCATTTTTAACAACTTTTAACAATTTTTAACGATTACTTATTTATTTTTTTAAACGCTGATTCCAAGAATACAACCTTATCTGAATGCATAAGATCATATGGATTGAGGTAATCGACCAGAAGATATTTTACTTTTGGAAGATTCCTGAATGACTTAGTGATGTTTTCATCTTTGGCATCTATGACAAATAATACTTTCTTGTTGGCTAATCACATATTTTTGATGATAGTAGCAGCTTCTTTTGTCTTTGGACCAGCGAATTTTACATCCTTTAATCCACAAAGTTCCTTATCTTTCGCTTTGAGAGTCAAGAGTCCATTTAATGCGATTTTTTTAGCTTTCTTTGGCATATCTTTGACATAATTTTCTATGCCTCTAGGACCGAAAGCCACTCCTCCTCAAACTCTTGAAGGAGATCTTCTTCCGCCAGCTCTCGCTCATCCTGTACCTTTCTGCTTATACATTTTCTTTCCGGTACCTTGAACTTCACCTTTGCCTTTTACACAAGCGATATTGTTGCGCGCATTGCTAGTCTGTAAAAGATAATATTCGTGGATCAAAGATGGATTAACGAGTTCGTCGTTAAAAACAGCTTCATTACATGAAACTTGTCCGACCACCTTACCACTTTTATCATACATATCTATAGAATATGCCATTGTTTCAAATATATGTCATAAAAAGAATTATTAATCTACAAGTAATCTTAATGTGTCATTGTATGCGCCTGGTAATGAGCCTTTCAAAACCAACAATTGTTCGTTATCTTTCTTCACAATATCCAAAACCTGAATATGTTTGAGAGTGGTACGATCGCCTCACATGCGTCCTGCATGAGGATGTCATTTAAATCCTCTTCTTGGTTTTCTATTACCCTTTGATCCTCAAGCTCTTACAAATTTATGTCCATGAGTACCAGGCATTCCATGCATATGTCGTCTTTTCATTGGCCCTTGATACCCTTTTCCTTTGGAAGTTCCGACGACAGTGACTTCTTTGAGTCAAACCAATAAATCTGAATCAAGAACTTTGCCTGCTTCATGAGCTTTGATGAAATCTTCATCAACCTTCATTTCAGTAACAGTAGCATAGTCAGTCTTGTCAGCTCATTTCTTGGTTTTCTTGGCAGTCTTTTTACCTACTCCAATAACAGCTGCAGTATATCCATCTTTGCTTGTATCCTTGTATCTGACGATCTCCTGAGGGAGCACTTTCACCAAAGTAACAGGTAAAAATTTATCTTCCACCCAGACTTTTGTCATTTCTTTTTTGGTAACCATCAATCCACCTTTATTCATGATATACATATATAATGTCTAAAATTTTATCATGGTACAGACCAATTCATGAATTGTCTCTCCGAATTAGAAAACTTTAACATCAACCATCACTCCTACCGGAATAGCCAAATTCTGAAGGTATTCCATGGTCTTTGCACCGGTCTCTACGACGTCAACCATCCTGGAATAGGTCATTCTTTCAAACTGTTCCCTAGAATCCTTGAATTTAAAGTTAGATCTCAGAACGGTATATAATTTTCTTTTTTTAGGTAATGGGATAGGGCCTTTTACAACTGCCCCAGATTTAATCAAAAGACCAACGACCTTACCGACAGAAGCTTCCAACATTTTGATGTCATAGCTCTTCAATTTGATTCTCAATTTGGTTTTGGTGTTTTTCACTTTTTCTGCCATATGATAACAAAATATAGTTAAAAAAACTTACTATTTAGATTCCCCCGCCCGTCATTGCGAACGCAGTGCGGCAATCTAGGCGAGGGTGACTGAATAGTAAAAATTATTTAAGAAATTATGCAAGTACTTTGATTACAACTCCTGCTCCGACTGTTCTTCCACCTTCTCTGATAGCAAATCTCAAACCGTCTTCCATAGCTACGGGATAGATAAGTTCGACATCGATTTTTGCATTGTCTCCAGGCATGATCATTTCTGTACCGGCTTTAAGCGTGATAGATCCAGTGACATCAGTTGTTCTCAAGAAAAATTGTGGCCTGTATCCTGTCATGAAAGGAGTGTGTCTTCCACCCTCTTCCTTCTTCAATACATATACTTCAGCCTCAAATTTTTTGTGAGCTTTGACAGTGCCTGGTTTGCAGACAACCTGTCCTCTTTCTATCTGATCTTTTTCAATACCCCTAAGAAGCAATCCGATATTCATACCTGCTTCAGCTTTATCAAATGATTTGTGAAACATCTCTACTCCAGTAATAACAGTTTTTTTTGGCTCTGCACCAAGACCGAGAATTTCGACTTCGTCGTTCATCTTGATGATACCTCTCTCAATTCTTCCTGTAGCGACTGTCCCTCTACCTTTGATAGAGAAGACATCTTCTACTGGCATCAAGAATGGTTTTTCGACATCCCTTACAGGAACTGGGATATATGTATCCAATGCATTAAGCAATTCCCGGATACATTTTGCATCTCCTTCTGCATCTGTAGGTTTTTCTACAGCTTTAAGGGCTGATCCTCTGATGATAGGAACTGGAGCATCTAGTCCATATCCTTGTTTTTTAAGAAGATCTCTTACTTCTTCTTCTACAAGATCCAACATGTCTTTGTCTTCGACCATGTCACATTTGTTCAAGAAAACGATAATTTTTGGCACATTTACTTGTTTAGCTAAAAGCACATGTTCTCTAGTCTGAGGCATTGGTCAGTCTGTACCAGCAACGACGAGAATCGCTCCATCCATCTGGGCAGCTCCTACGATCATATTCTTTACATAATCAGCGTGTCCTGGGCAATCGATATGAGCATAGTGTCTAGTCTCAGTTTCGTATTCAACGTGTCTTGTGTTGATAGTGATACCTCTTGCCTTTTCTTCTGGGGCATTATCAATCTGGTCATAAGCGGTATACTTTGCCCAGCCTTTTGTAGCACATACAGCAGTAATAGCCGCAGTCAATGTAGTCTTTCCATGATCTACGTGACCGATGGTTCCAACATTAACGTGAATTTTGTTAGCCATAATAACTAATATTTAAAAATTAAAATAGGATACTTTTGATTTAACACAAAATTTTCATTTCGGACGAAATGATAGATATATAGCCTTCAATCAAAAATAAATATGGATTTTTGAAGGAGGCTACACCTACACATTTGACTAACCGAAACCTTGCTTACAAATAATTAGTTTTCCTAGTGAAGACCATTGTACTTGTAAGGATTTTAGCGCAGTATTTTTAACTTTTATTAATTGACAACGAGCAATATTTACATATCTCGGGAACAATTGCAAGCGATTTTTTTATAAATTTCGGGGATGAGGGACTGAACCCCGCAACAACTGATAGCGGGGCGGGCTCTCGACCCTACCTATATGCATCCAAACATTTAGCGAATATTAATTTCGGGGATGAGGGACTGAACCCCGCAACAACTGATAGCGGGGCGGGCTCTCGACCCTACCTATATGCATCCAAACATTTAGCGAATATTAATTTCGGGGATGAGGGACTCGAACTCTCGACCCCTCGCTCCCAAAGCGAGTGCTCTAGCCATCTGAGCTAATCCCCGATATTTAACTGGTGCCAGGAGGCAGAATTGAACTGCCGACACAAGGCTTTTCAGGCCTCTGCTCTACCACTGAGCTACCCTGGCATGGTGGGCATAGGTGGACTCGAACCACCGACCTCGTCCTTATCAGAGACGCGCTCTAACCAACTGAGCTATATGCCCATAACACTTTTTGAAGAATACACAAAAAATATGTTTCAGTGTGGTGGTGTATACATATATATAGGGTAATTTCAAGGGAAAAAGTTTTAGAGCAATGATTTTAACTCCCCCGCTACTTCATTCATCTTTTCTTCCGTGTCGGCCTCTACGGTGAATTTGATCTTATCTTCTGTATTCGAAGGTCTGAGATTGAACCAGAAATCTGGAGCATAGACGCTGACCCCATCCACGAACTTTATGTCATAGTCAGACCTGCCTGCCAATTGGCATGGATATTTTTCTTGGACTTTTTTGAGAGCTCCTTCTTTATCCGTCACTACTGAACTAATCACCGGACTCTTAAAATATTTTTTGTAGGCACCGACAAATTCCGCTCGGTTGGAATATTCTTCCATCTCTTTACATATATAATAGAGTGCCAACAACGGCATCTCATATCCGCCCAACTCAGCGAATAGATAATGCCCGCTACTTTCGCCCGCAAAAACCCCTCCGCACGCTTTGAGTTCCTGGTTGATGAAATATCTTCCCACTCTCACCATCCTCGCCTCGCCGCCCAAACCCGTGACCACTTCATTGACCATCTTGGACGACATCGTTTCATACAACACAATCGGCTTGCTGTCATTGCGAGCATCGCGTGGCAATCTAGCAAGACTTTCCAATAAGATCTGCTTGGCAATCATCGCAGTCAACAAATCACCTCAAAGAACTTTTCAATCTAGTCAGACAATCCCAATCCTATCGGCATCACCATCAAACATCAGTCCGAATTCTGCACCCTTTTCTTTCAGAGTATGAGTAAGCTGTTCGTAATTTTCATGTTCTTGCGTATCAGAATAATGAGAAGCAAAGCTTCAATCTGGGAGATCATTAATTAAATCAATCGTATGATTTTTGGAAAGATAATCCTGGAAAAATTTCTTCTCTACACTCACGGATGCGCCGGTAGAAAAATCCACCACAAAATGATGACGCTTCTGCAAACTGCTCCATTTGGCATCCAACATATCATATAATTTCTGAACTTTGCTATCCAGCAAGTTTCCCCTCCTGGACAAAGGAGGGGATGGGGGTGAATTTGTTCAATTTTTTTCTTTGTACTCAGTACTTTGTACCTTGTACTCGGCTTCGAACAAAGTTCGAAGCATCTCCGTCGACAACAAAGTAACATCCTTGTCAAAAAATTTCATACCTACATCACCAGGAGGATTATGCGACGCCGTAAAAGCCACTCACAAATCATAATCATCCTGACCCAAATAATACAACACCGGTGTGCTGCACACACCATACGGATAATCAACACTCGCATCAAAATTCGCATAAAAAATACCTGCACTGCTGTCTCAGTTAGCAGGGTTAGAGAATCAGACTTCTTTCAATCACGTTTCAAATGCAGATATCAAGGCAGAATTCTGCAACCTCACGTCACATCCGATAAGTAATTTTTTCTCGACACTCGTCACGCGTGACTCGTCACTGAGCTGTCTTCAGACAGCTCTTCCCATAATATAAGAAAAATGTTCGTCGATATTTTTTCCATACGCTCCTCTGATGTCATATGCCTTGAATGCTTTTTTGTAATTCTCTAACATAATGTAGAATATAGAATGTAAAATTATCCATACATTTCCTTATTGTAACAACTTTCACAATAGACTTTGAATTTACTCTCTTTAGAATATACGCTCAACATTTCAATTCAACATTTGTCGCAAGTCCTCAAATACAAATTCCTTTCAGGTCTTTCTTCAAACCTTTCCTGAAATCTAACATCAGGATGAACTCTTGGAATCGGTAATAAATATTTCTTATAAAATTCATATTCACCCTTTTGTAATCTGAACGGCCTTCAAGTTTTTTCACAAAGAATAATTTTATCCAAGATATCTTCTCCCACGTCTTTGATATTATCAGGAAGTTGTCAAACAGCAATGCTTTGCATATTTTTTGGAATATTTATCTCTGGTTTTGCATCCATTCGACTGAGTCATCTCGCAATTGCTTCTTCTTTTTTCAAAGGGAAGTAATTATTGGCAAATGTTTCATTATATGCAAACGAACTGAATGTGATAGGAAAAAATTCTCACCATTCACCGGCTTCCTGCATCTTCCCTATTATCCTTATAATTTCTTTTTCATACTCATTCCTTGTATATTGTTTATTAAAGATGCAATATTCTTTATTTCTCAAGCCTACACATCCAAAAAGATTTTTACAAGAGAAGATATCTGAAGAATAAAAAATATCAGAACAATTCTCATTCACCTGATTACTACATCGGATATTATATGCATTGTAACCTATACTGCCAGAATTATATATTTTTTCCATATTGATGCCAAAAGAATTCACATCCATACAATTCTTATTGGTTCAACTATTTATCTGATAACAATATCTACCGTTTTCCATATCCTGCACATCGAATCCGACAACCAGATTTTTTGTATTAGACAGGAAATTCCCTATAGAACGTTCTGCATGATACGTAATCAAAGCCTTATTTGGCAGAGTAAGGATAAATGCGTCGAATTTATTTTTGAGGGCTGTTAATTTTTGCATACTGCCATTGAGATTATCTTGCACAAATTTTTCATATTCTTCCCTGGAATATTGCTTATTGAAAATACAATATTTTTGATTGACCAGATTTTTGCACGCGATACAAAATTCACAATTGAAACAATTTTCAAGAAACCAACTATTTTGGCAATCTCTGCAATTTCTAGAAAAAAACAAAGCGAATCCATTGTACACATCAGTACACTGATAGCATTGTTGAGAATTAGTGATGGAAAAATTATTTATACAATTTTTACATCATTTGATCAGGATATCATAATAGCAATCTTCATTGTAGTCAGCACCAAAAAGAAAATAACAATTTTTATTGCTACCGGCATAATTAGTGTATTCAGAATTTTGATTCAATAAAAAGTTACTGGTCACACTATAGGTAGGCACATTATAGTAAAGTTGTTTAATTTGTGCAAAAAAAGATTGATTTGGGTCAAAATCACGACCATGATCCATCGGATTCCGCTGATCTGACCACCAGATTTTTTGCTCATATATTTTCATAGGCTTATCAGGACTATATCTGCTAACGACCATATTACCGGTGAAATCACATTTTCTTTTATAGAGATTAGTAATATTATCAAATCACATTTTTGTTCTCTGTCTTTCCTCCGGGCATAACGTTGGCACAGGCAATGGATATTTCTTTCCTCCTATCACTGGACTCAGTCTATCCAACATCTCCAAATCTGACTGAAAAATCGCGAATGACTTTCCGCTGACTTTACAAATCTTCCATTCGACTATCGGGTCGTTGGTTTGCTTACTAATGAATTCGTAAACAGCTTTTTGCATGCGAGTTATTTAAATCTAAAACCCAACTTAATTCTTTCCAACCAATGTAATTCCGGAAGTGGCAATCCATGCTTCATGAGGAAATCGTATTCCATCTTCACAATCCTGTAATAATTTCCTTTCTCATCTTTGATGACTTTTTTTAAGATTTCCGGATCGATTTTCCAGACTCAATTTTCAAATCATTGATAATTTTTTAAATCTTTTACTTCCACTATTTCTGCTCACGCAGGGATATTGACTTTAATTTCTTCATCACGTCGAAGATATCATTGTTTGGCCACTTCTTCTTTAGTAAATGAATCATCAATCAGGTACGCAACCGTATCATTGAAGTAGAATGGATTCATCCATCACGGGAAAAAGTCTCACAGCATTCAGTCTTTATCCATCTGTTCAAAAATTTTATTGGCTAATTCAAATCGTTCTTCTTTTGAATATTCTTTGTTGAAGATACAGAATGATTTATTCTTGAGGCCTACACAGCCAAGACAATAGGAACAATTATCCAAAAAATAAGAATAATAGATATTCTGGCCTATAATGCGCATACTTAAAAATATTTTATTCGAACCTCATCAAGATCACATGACACCATACAAATTGGCATTGCTGTCTGCTCATGCATTTATCACATCAAGCAGATTCTCATTGACTCAATTCCCTCAGACAAGAAACACATTTCTCCCATTTTTCACCTGATATGAAAAATAGCCATTCTCAATATCTTCAGAATACAGGACAAATTCTCATTTTACATTCGTACTTCATATATTTTTTCATTTAGCATTCAACTGCCTGTAAGCGGATAAAAATAAATCCTTATCATGCAAAATCTTTCCCTTTTCTCTCAGATAATTCTCTTTGGAATATTGGGCATTTTTTATGCAATAGCTTTTATTTTCCAAATCATCACAAAAAATACATTCACTGCATCAATTCAGATTAGTCGAAAACCGGATATTTGAAGAATTAACGATATATTTTGAATAAAAAATCTTGAACGACTTTACCACTCAAGCAGTCATATAAATAAGATCACAATTATCAAATACCATCATGCTATTAAAAACGTTATTGGAATCTTTTATATTGAAACTATATAAAACACTTTCTGAATAACCGACTGTGTTGGTAAGATAAATATTGCGAGAATCTTTCACTACATCTCCATACTCGCAATTTTCAGATTTCCCAAAATGCATTTTATTTGGGAAACAAATAGATTTCAATAATTTTTGATAATTATCAAAAAAACTTTGGCCGAAATCATATGGTAATCATTTTTTTATAAGTTCATCCCTGCCATCCTCAAACTCACGAACAGAAATAATTCACCCGATTCTATCATTTTTGGGATATCTCGAATTAAAGACATCCCATCTATAAGATGAAAGAGACATCCAGGAAGCCTGTTGTTTCACAAAATCTCTCCAAGTAGTCTGCTTCCTTTTCTCTTTCATCTTTTCTTCTCGTTTCTTGATATCTTGCATGATTTAAAATCTAGATAAAACTATTTTTATCATTTTATCGCGTCAGCGTTTATCGCCCCGACTATTTCGGGGCTTTTATCACTCGCTCTTTTGCGAGCTTTTTTGATTTCCCTCACCGACAAATACAAAGCCGCACCTGCGATAGGGAACAACCAATCAACTAATCTCATACTACCAAATCAGAAAAAATCCTTGATTCACGGCACATACATAATCACCAACATTCCAACAAATCATCACAAGAATGCAAGCAATAATTTTTTGTTGGACCATAAGTAAGACGTGAATATCGAATCAGAATTGAATGTTCTACGTGACAAGATATTCGTGTACTGACAGAGCACGATGCTCGTATAGGTCACCGCATTGGCGGTCATATAGCCGACTCACGACACATCTATACTGCCAAACGGAATTTTATGAAAGACAAAATATAAAATATAATTGGTAAATGCGATAAGTCCCATCAAAGCGCCAGACCATATCAAATCGATAATCGCGGACTTATTTAATACATGTGTTTTTACGTTTCTGGGTTGCTCTTTCATCAATCATTGTGGTGCCGGATCAAGTGCAAGCGCAGTCAATGGCATCATTTCCGCCATCAGATCAATCATCAGAATTTGAGGGACGGTAATCGAAATCGGAATATTTCGCAATGCCTTGAATAATAAACTCGGCAAGATGGCGAACAATTCTCATCCATTGGAAGTGATACACGAGAGAATTGTTTTTCTCAGATTTTGGAAGATGATTCTTCACTCTCTAATAGCGTTGACCAAAGTACCAAAACTATCATCGAGCAAAACTATTTCAGATGCTTCCTTGGCAACATCAGTTCAAATCTTTCCCATCGCTACTCAAATGTTCGCCATCTTGAGCGCTGGCGCATCGTTGATACCATCGCCCGTCACGGCGACGATATTTGCATTGGCTTTGAGCAAGGAAACGATTCTGAGTTTATCTTCTGGAGATGCTCTGCAGAAAATCACTCGTTTATGTCCCAAATCATCCAAAAGCTGTATATCGCTTTTTTTTCTTATCTCGTCTCACATCACCACAAATGGCTCTTCCTGAATTCTTTCCAATCATATCTTTTTGGCGATAGCTATAGCAGTCAAAGCTGAATCACCGGTAA
>Ga0210049_1002444_pt1 | contig 17296 bp, 17 predicted proteins | sample CryGeyCG2014_300_2_FD_183964 | JGI IMG/M metagenome (GOLD analysis project Ga0210049, IMG submission 183964) | Groundwater microbial communities from aquifer - Crystal Geyser CG06_land_8/20/14_3.00 (SPAdes) (version 2) | ecosystem: Environmental > Aquatic > Deep subsurface > Groundwater | place... | reverse complement strand
CCTATGCTGGGTGTCCCAGCCACGCCACCGTCCGGTGACAGTTCAGAATACAGGTTTTTGTGATTTTACTATAACATCAATTCAAAATACTTGTAAAGGGTTATTCAAAAAGAGTTATCAACAGGCAATAAATCAAAGTAAATTCTGATTTTCTGGCGGAAGCTTGAATCCTAAGTGTTCGTAGGCGAGTTTGGTGGCGATGCGGCCGCGAGCTGTGCGTTGCAAGAATCCTATTTGGAGGAGATATGGTTCGTAAATATCTTCAATAGTGTCTAATTCTTCGGAGGTGGCGGCAGCCAAGGCCTGAAGGCCAACTGGGCCGCCATTGAATTTTTTAATAATCGCCTCAATTAAACGACGGTCAGTTAATTCAAGCCCCAAGTGATCAATTTCTAAAAGAGCTAAGGCCTTTTTAGTAATATCTTGATTTATTATTCCTTCTCCCTCGACTTCCGCGTAATCGCGCACTCTTTTTAACAAACGATTGGCAACTCTCGGCGTATATCTTGATGAAACAGCAATTTGTTTTAAGGCTTCGGGTTCAGCAGAAAGATTCATAAGTTTAGCTGATCTTTTTAAAATATTCCCAATATCCTCTATATTATAGAAATCCAATCTGAAAATGGCGCCAAATCTGGAACGAAGCGGGTTTGATAATAAACCAACGCGAGTAGTCGCCGCAATCAAGGAAAACGGCGGCAAATCAAGTTGCAGAGTCCTGGCCGAAGGGCCTTTTCCTATAATAATATGAAGCATCCGACTTTCCATTGCCGGATAAAGTATTTCTTCAACGGTTTTATTTAGCCGATGGGCTTCGTCAATAAAAAGAACGTCTCCGTTATTAAGATTTGTTAAAATAGAGGCCAAATCGCCGACTTTTTCAATTGCCGGACCGGAGGTAATTCTAATATTGGCGTTCATTTCTCGCGCCATAATGTAAGCCAAGGTGGTTTTTCCCAAGCCAGCCGGGCCATATAAAAGCAAGTGATCAATCGGTTCCGAGCGCTTTTTTGCCGCTTCTAAAAGGATTTTTAAGCTGGTTTTAATTTTTTCCTGGCCAATATACTCATCCCAACTGTGCGGCCTTAAAGTCTGGTCAAGCGTTCTATCTTCGGGTTTTAATTTTGGGTTGAGGGCGTTTAAATTATCCATTTGACAAATTTATCTTTTTTTAGTATAATTCAGATGAATTTAATAGGGGATTATTCTTAATAACCTCGAGGCAATAAAGGCCTAAAATTTACCTACTTGGCTTTTTCGGGGACTTTACTTGCTTGGGTGACCTGGTTTTGACTGGGTCATTACACAAATTGTCCCTATCCCTTCAAGCTTGCTTGAAGGATTATTGCCTCGAGATTATTAAGAACAAATTCTTACATAATAAATGAACCAAGGATTCTTTTTACTTCTTCAACAGTGGTGACGCCGTTGATTATTTTTATAACCGCATCCTGTATCATGGTGACAAATCCCGCCTTTTTAGCGGCAGTTTTAATTTGAGTTTCTGTTGGCGAATTTAAGATTAAATCTTCCATTTCGTCGTTAATTTCAAAAAGCTCCAGCACGGCAATCCGACTAGAATAACCATTATGACAATCTTTGCAGCCCCGGGGCTCTAATATTTGGGTTTTTTCATTTAATTCTTTTTCTAATTTAACTCTCGGCGGCAGATTATTTAATATTTTTTTGAAATTTTGAAGCTCTTCTTTAGTCAACAATCTTTTTTTAGCGCATTTTTGGCAGACTCTTCGCAGGAGCCGCTGAGCCATTAGGAGATTAATGGCTGGCGCGATGATTGGCGGCCTGATGCCTAAATCAATTAAGCGCGGGATAGTTCCCACTGCGTCATTGGTGTGGAGAGTAGAGAAAACAAGATGGCCGGTTAAGGCGGCGTGCATAGCAATTTCCGCTGTCTCATAATCTCTAATTTCTCCCACCAGAATAACATCAGGATCCTGGCGGACGATTGATCTCAAACCATTTTCAAAAGTGTAGTCCTTGTCCGGTTCAACTTGAGTTTGAGATATCCCCTCGATGTGATACTCAATAGGATCTTCAATTGTAATAATTTTGATGTCGGGAGTAAGAATTTTTTTAATAAAGGCGTAAAGAGTGGTGGTCTTTCCCGAACCGGTCGGCCCGGTAGTAAGAATCATGCCGGTTGGCTTTTGAAGCTCTTGATTAATAATTTTCAGGTCGTCTTCTCTTATCCCTAAATCTTCTAGGTCAATTTTGATAACACGCGGGTCTAAAATCCTCATCACAATATTTTCGCCGTAAGCGCCCGGCAATACAGATGTCCTTATTTCAATAGCGTCGTTGCCGCTAAAAATACTAAATCTCCCGTCTTGGGCTTTTTCATGGACATTTAGTTTCAGTCCTGACAACAATTTAATTCTGTTAAGCACTAAAAAATAAATTGATGGAGGAACATTGATTATGTCTTCTAAGACTCCATCAAGGCGCAACCGGACGCGAACCTTTTCCTTTTCCGGTTCAAAATGGATGTCGGAGGCCTTGAGGATTAAAGCGCCCGCTAAAATCGCTTCAACTATTTGCGACGCTTTTTCTTTAAATAAATTTTCCAGAACTTGCCGTAGAGCTTTAATATCGGATATTTCTTTTTGAAAATTTGTTAAAACCTCATTTGAGATTTCAACTTGTCCGGTTATTTCTTTTGTTTCTTTAAGAGGGGTGTAATGGGAAAGTGCTTTTTCCAAACTATTTTTTGAAACAATAAATATTTTTATCATATATCCTGATTTTTGAAGCTCGGCGATTAATGATTGGGTTTCTTTATCATCTGGGTTTAAAACCGCAAGACGCAGAGTTTTGACCTCGCGGTTAATGATAATGGCCTTAGTTTTTTCAGCTTTTTCTTTTGGTATTAAGTTTAAGGCATCGCTTTCGATTGGTATGAAAGCTAAATTGAGATAGGGGAAATCAACTTTTTCTGCTAAAAGTTTTGCCCGGTTTTCTTCTTCCTCGCGGCGGACTTTGATTAAAAGCTCTTTTTCTTTTTGTTCTCCTTTAAAAACCATTTGTTTAGCGTTAAAACATATCTTAATTGTCTAATTTACTTCGTTAATTTACAAGTATTTTTGTCCCCATCAGGGGGTTAATGGTTAAACATATCGCCATTGAACTTATAGCGTCAAATTTTTTGTGGATAACTTGTGAGGGTTGTGCTACAATTTCTAAATAAAAATGATTGAGATCGTCGCTAAATCAAGTAAAGAAACTAAAAAAGCCGGCATGGCTCTGGGTCAAATCTTGGGGAGAGAGTCGCTTTCAGACAGAGCTTTTATTATTGCTCTAGAGGGTGATTTGGGTTCCGGAAAAACCACTTTTATCCAAGGTCTGGCTCAGGGACTTGAGGTTAAAGAAAATATTTTAAGCCCGACTTTTGTCATCCAAAAAGATTTTTCGCTGGCGTTGAAAAACTATAAAAATCTTTATCATATAGATGCTTATCGGTTAAAAAATCCGAGCGAGCTTCTGGGATTAGGATTTAAAGATCTAATTAAAAATTCGGAAAATCTGATTGTCATTGAATGGGCGGATAAAATAAAAAAAATATTGCCAAAAAATATTTTAAAAATAGAATTTACCAATTTAGAAAAAAACAAAAGAAAAATTATAATTTATTCTTGAACACTTTCATGTTTGTTCTCGGAGCGGGTTATGAGCGCGAGCGGGCATGGTTTGCGAAGCAAGAGCGAGCGCGAATCCCTGAGCGAGCACGCTGGGCGAGCGAGGAAAGCGAGAGAATGAATATGAAAGTGTTTAGACTACATGAAGAAATTTATTTTAATTGACGCTCATGCCTTAATTCATCGGGCTTATCATGCCCTGCCGCCGCTGACGACTAAAAGCGGCGAATTGGTTAATGCGGTTTTTGGTTTTGCTTCAATTCTGATTAAAACCATCGGCGAATTCAAACCCGATTATATAGCGGCCGCTTTTGATTTGCCTGAGCCAACATTCCGCCATAAGGAATATAAAGAATACAAAGCCAAGCGGCCGAAAGCGCCGCCCGATTTATACATTCAAATTCCGAGAGTAAGAGAAGTTCTTAAAGCATTTAAAATCCCGATTTATGAAAAAATTGGTTATGAAGCGGACGATATTATCGGGACCATCAGCAAAAAACTTTCGGGCAAAGACATTGAAGTTCTAATTCTTACGGGCGATACAGACACGCTTCAGCTTGTTGGCGGTCCGCCGGCGCGAGCAGGCAATATAAAGGTTTACACGCCAAAACGAGGCCTGAGCGACCCGATTATTTACGATGAGAAGAGAGTTGAAGAGCGTTTTGGAGGCTTAAAACCCGGCCAAATGAATGATTTTAAGGGGCTTAGGGGAGATCCTTCAGATAATATTTCCGGCGTTAAAGGCATTGGTGAAAAAACCGCTATTAGTTTGCTGAATCGCTATAAAACAATAGAAAAGCTTTATAAAGCTATAGAAAAAGGAGGAATTACCGGCATAAGCGATTCCGTTATGGAAAAATTAAAAGCCGGCAAAAAATCGGCGTTTTTTTCAAAAAAATTAGCCACTTTATATCAGGACGTTCCGATTAACTTTTCTTTGAGAGAAAATGAATTTGGGAAATTCAACAAAGATAAGCTGTTTGAAGTTTTTAAAGATTTAGGGTTTATGAGCTTAATTGAAAGATTAAAATCGGCCGGCGGGTCTGCCAGCGCAGGCGGGCAGGGAGTTTTGATAATGCCGGTTAAAACTGTTGCGAAAATTAAATATAAAAAAGTTCCGCGGGATTTAAATTGGGGAAAATTAGACAAAGAGCTGAAGGAAGCAAAAGAAATTTATTTGTCTTATCGGCTCAAAGACGGCGGCAGCCTAAAATCAATGGTAATAAGCGATAGTAAAAATATTTATCTTTTAGAAAATAATTTTTCAAATATTGGCGGAATTATTTCCGATGAAAAAATAAAAAAAACCAGCTATGATTTTAAGTCCTTAATTAAAGCGTTTTGGAAAGAGGGTGTTGATTTGGGAGGTTTAGAATTTGACGTGATGATTGCCGCCTACATTTTAAATCCGGGCGGGCGCAGTTATGAATTTAGCAAACTTATTGTAAAAGAATTCGGAGAAACCTTACCTGCCGATCCCGAATATTCCTTGGTTTTTGAAGCTGGTATTTTAAGAGAATTGAAACCAATACTGTCGGCGCGGCTTATCACAACCAAAACAGAAAGAGTTTTTAAAGAAATTGAAATGCCTCTGATTTTGGTCCTTTCAAAAATGGAGACAATTGGAATTAAATTAGACAGCGAAAAACTTGAGAAGATAAGCAGGCAATTAGAAAATAAGTTGAAAGATTTAGAAAAAGAAATATACAAATTGACCGGTGAAAAATTTAATATTAATTCACCGCGGCAACTCGCGGAAATTCTTTTTATAAAGTTAAAAATTCCCGGAGCGCGAAAGGGTGGGCGAATTAAAAAAACACCCGGCGGCGCACCCTCAACCGGAGCTGGCGAACTTGAAAAACTTAGGACTCAACATAAAATTATTGACTATATTTTAAGATATCGCGAACTGGCAAAGTTGAAATCCACTTATACCGATACTTTACCTGATTTAATTGATGAAAATAACCGTCTCCACACGACATTCAACCAAACCGGAACGGCAACCGGCCGTCTTTCCAGTCAGGAACCTAATCTGCAAAATATCCCGGCCCGGGGCGATTGGAGCGATGAAATCAGAAAAACATTTATGGCCGAATCCGGTTTTAAATTTATCTCGGCTGATTATTCGCAAATTCATTTAAGAATTATCGCCGCCTTAGCTAATGATAAAAAAATGATTGAAGCTTTCGCGCGGGGGTTGGATATACATAAATTTACGGCAGCAGAGATTAACAATGTGCCTATAAACAAAGTGACATCGGAGATGCGTTTTGCCGCTAAAGAATTAAATTTTGGAATTATTTACGGCATGGGCAACCAAAGTTTTGCTGAAGCCGCTAAAATCAGCAGGGGAAAAGCAGAACAATTCATCAATGAATATCTTAAGAATTTCTCGGGTATTGCTCGATATGTTAAAAAGTTGAAAGATGAGGCCCGTAAAAACGGTTTTGCAGCCACTTTTTTTGGCCGGCGGCGTTATTTATCGGAGCTTAATTCCCCAAACTTTATGCTGCGCTCCCAAGCAGAAAGGATGGCGATTAATATGCCCATCCAAGGCCTTGAAGCCGATATTGTGAAAAAAGCCATGATTGAAGTTAATAATTGGATTCAAAAAGAAAATCTTGGTAAAGATTTAAGGATGATTTTACAGGTCCATGACGAATTATTGTTTGAAGCAAAAAAAGATTTGGTCAAACAATTCGCCCCGAAAATTATTAAAATAATGCGAAGCGTAATAAAATTAAAAGTGCCAATTATCGCCGAAGCAAAAGTTGGCGATAATTGGGCAGAGTTAAAAAACTATGCCTGAACTGCCCGAAGTACAAACAACAGTCAATGATTTAAATAGGAAAATTAAAGGTTTAACAATAACTGGTATTTGGACTGACTGGCCGAAATATTTTAAACGTTCAATTGGCGGCTGGGAAACTTTTAGGAAAATAGTAAAAGGCAAAAAAATAAAAAAAATCCGGCGGATTGGCAAGAATATTATTTTTGATTTGTCGCATGATAAGGAAATTTTAATTCACCAAAAATTGACGGGCCATTTACTTGTTGGGCATTGGCAAATTAAAAATAATCTGCCAATTTCAACCGAAAAAGGATTGTTTGCAGAAAAAGTTAATAATTATATTCACGCTATTTTCTGGCTAAACAAAAACAAGATGATGGGATTTTCGGATTTAAGAAAGTTTGGTAAAATTTTAGTGACTGACAAAAGGGATTTTGATAATCTAAAGGATCTAAAAGATATCGGGCCCGATCCGTTAACCCCCAAATTTGGGTTTAATGAATTTAAGAGTTTAATAAGTAGAAAGCGGGGACCGATTAAAAAAATTTTAATGGATCAAAATATTGTTTCCGGAATCGGCAATATTTATTCCGATGAAATTTTATTTGCTGCCAAAATCCACCCGCTAAGGAAAGCTGAAAAATTAGGCGACAAAGAATTAAGAGCAATTTTTGAAGCCGCTAAAAAAATCTTAAAAAAAGCAATTAAATTGCGCGGCACCTCAACCTCGGATTATAGGGACACGGCCGGCAAAGCCGGCCGTTACACTGAAGTCCGCCTGGTTTACCAACGGGAAGGCGAAAAATGCCCTCAGAGATGCGGCGGCACGATCAAGCGCCTCAAAATCAACGGCCGCTCTGCCCATTTTTGTCCTTATTGTCAAAAATTATGATTATATTTTTATATGGCAAAGATTCTTATAGAATCAACCAGAAAATTAAGGAAATAATAAAAGGATATGAGGCAAAAAATCCGAGCGGCTTAAATTTGATTAATTTGGATATCGCAGAAAATAGGTTAGAAGATTTTTTTGAGTCGGCCAGGGCCGGTTTGTTAATCCCTGAAAAAAGATTAATAATTTTGAAAAATGCGTTCAAGGCCGACTCCGAAGCGCTTTTAAAATTTTTGAAATCCCAAAATTTAAGCAAAAGGGATGACGTAATTTTACTCATTATTGCTTTTAGCGATTTTGATAAAAATGAACTTTTTGAGTATTTAATTAAAAAACCAAACCAAGTCCAAAATTTTAAACCGCTAAAAGCCTATGAAGTTAAATCTTGGGCAAAACAATTTTCTAATTCGCTTGGAGTAGATCTTACCAGCGAAGCTCTTGATTTTCTGACTTTAAATTGCGGTTTGGATCTTTGGCGGTTTGACTGCGAGATAAGAAAATTAGCCGATTTTAAAGTTAAAGGCGTTGTCAGTAGGTCGCAAGTTGAAGAATTGGCGGTTCCAAGCACCAATTATAACATTTTTAGATTAACAGACGCTTTAGCTAAAAAAAATAAAAAAAAGGCGCTTGAAGCGCTTTATATAGCTCTTGATAATGGAGAAAAACCAACTGAATTGTTAGGTCTTTTGGCTTGGCAAATAAGGAATATTTTAAGGTTTAAATCAAATCCTAATAAACTTTCAGATTTGAAACTTCATCCTTTTGTTTTAGAAAAGATAAGAGAATCGGCGGGATTCTTTTCTGTTGACGAACTTAGCGCGATTCTATCTAAGATTATAGATTTAGATTTAGCTTTTAAAACAGGCGATCTTAATGAAAAAACGGCGCTTTCTCTTTTAATTGCGGAGTTATAGTGTCTCGATAAAATATGCCCATTACTTTTCTTCCGAAACTTATAATTTATTAACCGCTTTAGTTAAACGAGATTTCAATCTCGCTGCGTTGTTTTTCTTAATGAGATTTGTTTTAGCGGCTTTATCTAAAGATTTATAAACTTTCGGTAAAACCTCATTGGCGCCTTTTTTGTCTTTTTTAGCCATCAATTTTTTAAGAGCTTTAATCTCATCTTTAAGCGAGCGCGATTGTTTTAAATTTCTCGCCCTTCGTCTTTTATTCTGTCTTAAGGCCTTTTGAGCTGATTTTGTTGTTGGCATAGATTTACGAAATACGAATTTTTACGAATATACGAATACTAAAGTATAATTTTAATTTTAGCAAGTTTCTAGTATAATAAAGGTAATGATCAGTTATTTAGAAGGGAAAATTTTAGATAAAAATGAGAAATTTTTTGTGGTTGATGTGAGCGGCGTTGGCTATAGAATTTTCTCGCATTCCGGAATTTTAGAAAAAATTCCGGAAAACGGCCAAAATGTTAAAATTTGGACCCATCTTTATGTTAGGGAAGACGCCATGGATTTATACGGATTCCTTAATAAAGAAGAATTGGAATTTTTTGAAAATTTAATTTCCATTTCCGGCATTGGTCCGCGGTCGGCTCTAGGAATTTTGGAAGTGGCGCCGGTTTTAAGTTTAAAACAGGCCATTGTTTCCGAAGATGAAACTTTTTTTACAAAAGTTTCCGGCATCGGCAGAAAAACGGCCCAGAGGTTAATTTTGGAGCTCAAAAGTAAATTGGCCAAAACCGTGGTTTTAGAAAAAGGAGGGAGTTTTAAAGAAATGGGCGACGCTTTTGAGGCGCTCGTAGCTTTGGGTTACAGGCAAAGCGACGTGAGAAGGGTTTTAAATGAGTTGCCAAAAGACATGAAGAGCGCGGAAGCCAAAGTAAAGGAAGTATTAAAAAGATTAGGCCGGCGATAAAAAAGTGGGCGAGGGGAGAGTCGCCACGGGATGAACCCGTGGCGCCCCGAGTTTATCTCGGGGCGAACTCTTTTTGTGGGCATGGTGGGACTTGGACCCACACGGCCTTGCGACCATAGGTTTTTGAGACCTACGCGTATACCAGTTCCGCCACATGCCCATTTAATCCTCGCTTGCTCGGATTAAATTATTATTGATATTGCCACAAATTTGCCTTATAGTAAAGGTATACAAAAGGTATGGCTAGAATTATTAGCATTGTTAATGCCAAAGGGGGCGTTGGGAAAAGCACCACGGCGATTAATCTCGGCGCCTATCTTACGGCGCTCGGCAAATATGTTTTATTGATTGATTTAGACCCCCAGGCAAATGCTACAGTTGGGTTTGGTATTGATTGGCGAAAACTTGATAAACATCTTTATCATTCTTTAGCAAATTTTATTGAGCCGGAGGCAGTTATTAAAAGAACCGGTCTTTTTGGCTACGATATTCTTCCGGCCGCGCCCGCGTTAGCGGGCGCCACAATTGAGTTAGTAAATATTGAACGCCGGGAATGGCGACTTTATGATTTGTTAAGAAAAATCAGGACGAATTACGATTATATAATTGTTGATTCGCCGCCGTCTCTTGGCATACTAACCTTAAATGGCTTGGTGGCATCTGAAGAGGTGATCGTTCCGGTTCAATGCGAATACTATGCCTTGGAAGGACTTGGTCAGCTCCTTGAAACAATCAATTTAATACGCAATAATTTAGGACGGGATTTAAAAATAAAAGGAGCGCTTTTAACAATGTACGACCGGCGGCAGAGGTTAAGCCGGGAAGTGGTCAAGGAAGTTCGCCGTAATTTTCCGGGATATGTTTTTTCAGCGGTTATCCCGAGGTCGGTGTCGCTGGCTGAAGCCCCGAGTTTTGGGAAGACTATATTGCAATACGCTCCCTTTTCATCAGGCGGCCACGCTTACAGGGAATTAGCCCAAGAAATAATAACACTTGACAAATCAAGCAATTTCTAATTTCTAATTTTTAATTTCTAAAAATATGACTAAATTTTCGGGACTTGGTAAGGGACTTGAATCATTAATACCAAAAACCGCGCCGACAAAATCAGAATCGGTTTCGCAAGAAAATCTTAAAGCCAAAGAAAGTGTTTTTTTAATTGAAGTTAACAAAATAAGAGAAAATCCTCTCCAGCCACGCCGTGATTTTAATGAAATAGAGTTAAAATCTTTGGCCGACTCAATCCGCGAACACGGCATTTTACAGCCGCTTATTGTAACAAAAATTGAGGAAGAAATTCCTTCAGGTATAAAAGTTTCCTATGAATTAGTTGCCGGCGAGCGAAGGCTTAAAGCGGCGGGAATGTCCGGATTAAATTTTGTGCCGGCTATAATCAGGCAAAAAACCGAAGATAAAGAAAAATTAGAGTTAGCTTTAGTTGAAAATATTCAGCGTGCCGACTTAAATGCAATTGAAAAAGCCAGGGGCTATGAACGTCTCACTAAGGAATTTGGTTTGACGCAAAAACAAATTGCTGAAAAAGTGGGCCAGTCACGGGAATTGATAGCCAATACCATTCGTCTCTTGCAATTGCCGATTGAGATTCAAAAAGCGATTGAAATAGGAAAAATTTCCGAAGGCCACGGCCGGGCAATTTTAACTCTTAGCGACGATAATCAGAGATTAGCGTTATTTAATGAAATACTAACAAAAAATTTTTCGGTTAGAGCAGTGGAAACTTTAGGACGGCAAATCAAAGGCGTTTCAAAAAGAATAAAAGAAAACACTGTTGACCCGGAAACAAAAGTTTGGGAATCCCGTTTGGAAGATTTTTTGGGAACGCGAGTCAAACTTGCCAAGTCAGGTAACCGCGGCAGAATTTTAATTGAATTTTATTCTTCGGAAGAACTCAACGCGATTCTAGATAAAATTCTCAAGTTCTGAAACCAAGTTTTTTATTACTTTTTAGCACACTTCTGATTTTATCTTTAGCCAGACCGGTTTTCACAAAATTTAGCCAGTCCACAGAAGGTTTTTTGCCCTTTTGAGTCAAAATTTCAATCAAGTCGCCAGATTTTAATCTGGTGTCAAGGGCCGCGATTTTTCCGTTTATTTTAGCGCCGGCGCACTCATTGCCGATAGTGGTATGAATTTGGTAGGCAAAATCAACGGGGGTAGCGCCTTCCGGCAAATCAATCACGTCTCCTTGGGGGGTCAAAGCAAAAATCCGGTCCTTGAAGAAATCAATTTTAAGTGATTCAAGAAACTCATCAGAGCCCCTGACTGCTTTTTGCCATTCTCTTAATTGTTCAATCCAGGCAATTTCTTTGGCGTCTATTTTAGGGTAGCGATTTTTATCCTTGTAATTTCTTTCTTTATAAGCCCAGTGAGCAGCGATCCCGTTTTCGGCTTGGGCATGCATTTCCGGGGTTCGGATTTGGATCTCGGTTATTTTTCCTTCCGGCCCAAAAACCGAAGTGTGCAAACTCTGGTAGCCATTAGGTTTGGGCATGGCAATATAGTCCTTGATGAGCCCCGGCATTGGTTTCCAAACCTGATGGATGGCGCCAAGAGCGAGATAGCAGTCATTAATGTCTTTTACAATAATGCGGGCGGCAACCAAATCATGAATTTCATCAAAATTCATCTGATGGTGCAACAGTTTTTGGTATAAACTATAAAAATGTTTAGCTCGGGCATTAATTTCCAAAGGAACGACTTTTTCTTTTTTCAGAAGTTTGCGAAGAATCGGTTCAAGTTTCTTGATATAGTTTTTGTGCATTTCATATATTTTCGCCACTTCATTTTCCAAACGCTGGTATTCTTCCGGATAAAGATATTTAAAAGCCAGGTCTTCTAGCTGGCCTTTCAATTCGCCCATACCCAACCGATGAGCGATTGGCGCATAAATTTCCAATGTTTCTGAAGCAATCCTTTTTTGATCTTTTTGCTGTAAAGTGCCAAGCGTCTGCATAACTTGGTAGCGATCAGCCAGTTTTATTAGAACAGTTTTGATATCTTTGGCTGTTACCAGAAACAACTTAATTAAATTTTCTCTTTTTTCTTTCGGTTTATTCATCTATTTCTTTAAGTTCGTTTTTCTTTGGGTTTTCCCAAGTGGCATAATCGCATTTTGGCCAGTTGGAGCAACCCCAAAAGGTGCGGCCCTTTTTGGTGCGTCTTTTAATAATCTGGCCGGTGTCACATTTATGGCAATGGCCCAAATCTTCTTTTTTATCTTCTGTAAGCGGCGCCGTGTATTTGCAATTTGGAAAGCCGGAGCAGGCGTAAAATTTACCATAGCGGCTCATTCTTATTACCAAATCTTTGCCGCATTCGGGGCATTTTAATTCGGTCTTTTCTGTGGCAATTTTTTCTTTGGAAAGTTCTAGGGATTTTTTATCAAGATTTTTTTTAAACGGCTCCCAAAATTCTTTTATCACCGGCCGCCATTCCTTTTCCCCTCCGGCAATCTTGTCTAAATTCTCTTCCATGTGGGCGGTAAATTTTATATCAACAATTTCGGGAAAATGTTTCACTAAAATATCGCTGACCAAAATGCCGATGTCAGTCGGATTTAATCTTTTTTGGTCGTCTTTTATAACATAACGGCGCGTTTGGATTGTCGCCATAGTCGGCGCGTAAGTTGAGGGCCGGCCAATGCCGTATTCTTCCAAGGCCTTGATCAAACTGGCTTCATTATAACGTGGCGGCGGTTCGGTAAAGTGCTGCGTCGGCATTAATTCTTTAAGCTCTAAATCTTCTTTTTCCTTGAGCGCCGGCAGTGAAGTCTCGGTTAATTTTTGGGGATAAACCTTAAGGAAGCCGTCAAATCTAAGTACGTTACCCTTAGCTCTGAAAGTATAATTATTGCCGGGTTTTTTAGCCAAAATATCAACGCCCGTGGCTTCAAAAATCGCGTTAGACATTTGGCTGGCAATAAACCTTCTCCAGATTAAATCATAAAGTTTATATTGCTGCGGCATAAGTTTTTCTTTAAGCGTTTCCGGGTTCTTATCTGGTGCTGTTGGTCTTATGGCTTCATGGGCTTCTTGTGCTGTTTTTGATTTTGTCTTGTAAATTCTTGGGGTCATTGCTAAATAGTTATTGCCAAAATCTTTTTTAATTTTTTCAAAAGCGGCCGCGATGGATTCTTTTGATAGATTGAACGAATCGGTTCGCATATAGGTGATTAGTCCGGTCTCATAAAGCTGTTGGGCCAAGAGCATTGTTTGTTTGGCGCCAAAGCCGAACCAGGCCCAAGCGGTTTGCTGGAGTGTTGAAGTGGTAAATGGCGGGAGCGGCTGGCGCCTTGTCTCTTTTTTTTCTATTTTTAAAACCCGCCAAGCGGCACCATCCAAATCAGAAACAATTTCATCTGCTGCTTCTTTATTTGTTATAGAAAACTTTTCAAGCTTTTTTTCTTCAATCTTTATAAGTTGAGCTTCAAATTTATTTTCATCTAAGGTTTTTAGTCGCGCAGTGATTGCCCAATACTCCTCCGGTTTGAAATTTAAAATTTCTCTTTCACGTTCCACCACGAGGCGGACGGCAACCGATTGCACCCGGCCGGCTGATAGGCCTTTGGCAACCTTTTTCCACAGGAATGGGGAAAGTTTGTAGCCCACCAAGCGATCCAAAATCCGCCGTGCTTGTTGGGCATCAACTAATCTCATATTAATACCGCGCGGATTTTTTAATGCTTCTTTAATGGCATTTTCAGTAATTTCGTGAAAAACAATTCGCTTCATTTTTAGGTTTTGTTTCGGATTTCGGATTTCGTGCTTCGGATTTCCCAAGCTTAAAGCTTGGGTCAAGTGCCACGCGATGGCTTCGCCCTCTCGGTCTTCGTCGGTTGCTAGAATCACTTCTGTTGCTTTTTTGGTTTCCGAATTAAGTTCTGCCACTCTTTTTTTGGCCTTGGGCAGAATTACATATTTGGGTTCAAAATTATGTTCAATGTCAACACCCAATGATTTTTCCGGCAAATCACGCACATGGCCGTATGAAGCCAAAACTTTATAATCCTCGCCTAAAAATTTTTGAATAGTATTAGATTTTGTGGGGCTCTCAACTAGTATGAGTTTCATATTGAAAATTTTTAATTTTTAATTTTCAATTTCTATTAAATTTCTAATTTTTAAATTTTTAAACATTTTTTCTATTCAATGTATTGGTAATTTTCTGAAATATCAGATGAAATTCGTGAGCTTCTTTCCACAAATTTCTAATTTTCTCTTTTAATTCCGGATGATACCCAGCTAATATCCTAAGCCAATATTTCGTTTCGTTAGCCTCTTTTTTGCAAATGTATATTTTGTTTCTAAAGTCTTTTTTTGAACTTGACGCATTGGCTTCGCAATAATTAGCACCGATTGACGTTGCCGCTCTTACTAATTGAGTAATAATATTTTGATTAACATTGTCTTTTTTGACATTTCTCACAAGTTCTATTGTATTCTCCGAAAATTTTGCCGTTCTTTCTTCAAGGTCATATTCTTTACTTTTGTTTGAAAATTGTTCCATTGAAAATTTAATGAAAATTAGAAATTAGAAATTATTAATTGATTTGAGTGAACTTGCCGCCAATGTTTTTTATTATACCCTTAATTTCTAATACGGAAACAATTGACAGAACTTGACCGGCGGCCATTTTGGATATTTTGCAAATTTTATCAGTATGAATTGGTTCTTTTTCAATAATCTTTAAAATTATTTTTTCTTCTTCTGTTAAGTTTTCTTCTTTCCCTATTCTTTTTTCAGTTTTTAGCTCCGTGAGGTTTAATTCCTCTAAAATGTCGTCAACAGTGGTTACCATTTTGGCGCCGCTTTTTATCAAATTGTTCGTGCCGATAGAATTCTTTGAAAAAATTGAGCCGGGAATGGCAAAAACTTCCCGATTTTGTTCTAAGGCGACGCGAGCCGTGATTAAAGCGCCTGATTTCTCCGGCGCTTCAACAACTAAAACGCCTCGGGAAAGCCCCGAAATAATCCGGTTCCGCTCGGGGAAAAACCAAATCTCGGACTTAGTACCGGGCTCATATTCGCTTATAATCGCACCGCCAGAAGATATTATTTTTTTAACCAAATTTAAATTTTCAGAAGGATAAATGGAATTATCATCTATGGCAGAGCCCATAACGGCAGTGGTTCTACCCTTTCCTTCTAAGGCCCCCAAATGGGCTTGGGTATCAATACCTAAAGCCAAGCCGCTGACAATATTAAATCCCAGTTCAGCAAGTTCTTTGGCGATTTTAAAAGTCAAAGTCCGGCCATAATCAGATGCCGCTCTTGTCCCGACAATGGCAAAGTTTAAATTGTGGTCTTTCGGCAAGTTGCCCCGGACATAAAGTTGTTTTGGAGCGTCGGAGATTTCCTTTAGAATTTCCGGATAATTCCGCGAAGATTTTTTTATGGTTTGAATTTTATCAATGACGTCATTCATAAAAAATAACAGCGGCTAAACTATATCAAAACTTTTTATTTATATCAAATAAAGTTTTTATAGGTTTTTTATAGGTTTCCGAAACCTATAAATTTGGGGATAAAGTGGGGATAATCTTTTTGATGGTTTGATTTAGAGTCTTCAGCTCGGCTGGAGTGAATTTTTTCAAAATAATTTTATCGGCCGGAGTGCGTTTTTTGAGCGTTGGCTTGCCCGCCGTAGCTTTAGCGAAGGCGGGTTGGATGCCAATTCTAAGCCGCCAAAAGTTTTTAGTTTTCAGCGCTTTGATAATTGATTCAATACCTTTATGGCCCGCTGAAGAGCGGCCGAAGGAAAACTTAAAACTGCTCCATAGAATGTCAATGTCATCATGAACAACTAAAATGTTTTCCGGCTTAATCTTATAAAATTTAGACAAAGCTAAAACCGCATCGCCCGATTTATTCATGAAGGCCTGCGACTTTTCATATTTAAAATCAACAGTTTTTAATTGTTTAGATAGTTTATCAATAAAAAGGAAGCCGACATTATGGCGGGTGTTTTCATATTCTTCTCCCGGGTTGCCTAAACCGACAATTAGTTTAATCTTGATTTTATTCATTTTTTACTGTAAAATAGCACAAAACATGAATTTTTTAAAGTCGGTTTTTAAATTTTCGTGGGATATTATAAAAGTGGCGGTCATGGCTCTTGTTTTAGCGGGGTTGGTTCGCTATTTTCTGGTTCAGCCGTTTTTTGTTGAGGGAGCGTCAATGGAACCCAATTTTGAGAATGGCGAGTATTTGCTGATTGATGAATTGAGCTATTATTTCAGACCTGTTGAGCGGGGCGAGGTTGTTGTGTTTCACTATCCTTTAGATACCTCCAAGTATTATATAAAAAGAATTATTGGTCTGCCAGAAGAAACCGTGGAAATTAAAAATAGCCAAGTCACTATTTATAATGATGAATATCCTAATGGCTTCGCTCTTAACGAAGATTATCTGCCAAAAAGTTTGGTCACCGATGGCCAAATCAAGGAAAAATTGGGGAAAGACGAATATTTTGTTTTGGGTGACAACCGGTCAGTTTCCTATGATTCGCGACGTTGGGGCGTTCTGCCTAAAAATGATATCGTCGGCCGGGTTTTGGTCAGGGCCTGGCCGTTTAGTCGCGTCGCTATATTTAGTTATTAATTTTTAAAATGTCACACACATCTAAAACAAGAACTTTTCAAACGCCTAAGGGGATGAACGATGTCCTGCCCAATGTCCAGAAATATTGGGAAAAATTTTTTAGGATTAGCAAAGAGTTGGCGCTTTATTATGGTTTTGAAATTATTGAAACGCCGGTTTTAGAGTTCGCTGACTTATTTAGAAAAGGGGTTGGGCTTAACACCGACGTGGTGGAGCACGAAATGTACACTTTGAAAACTAAAGGGGGAGATTTTTTGGCTTTACGGCCGGAACTGACGGCTCCGGTTGTCAGAGCTTACATAGAAAATGGATTTGCCAATCAGCCTCAGCCAGTTAAGTTTTTCCACTGCGGGCCCGTATTCAGGCATGAAGCGCCTCAAGCCGGCCGCTATAGGCAATTTCACCAAGCGGATTTTGATATTATTGGAGAAGACGATCCGGTTGTTGACGCCCAAGTGA
>Ga0210049_1002443_pt1 | contig 17300 bp, 13 predicted proteins | sample CryGeyCG2014_300_2_FD_183964 | JGI IMG/M metagenome (GOLD analysis project Ga0210049, IMG submission 183964) | Groundwater microbial communities from aquifer - Crystal Geyser CG06_land_8/20/14_3.00 (SPAdes) (version 2) | ecosystem: Environmental > Aquatic > Deep subsurface > Groundwater | place... | reverse complement strand
ACTACCCGAACAAGTTCGGGATTCCAATGGGATTATGACACAGTCTGTGTACTCAGACTTGCTTGGATAAGAATCCGTTAACAATAAATTAACATAAATATTGTTCTACAATAAAACCTGAAGAACCCAAAATAGGAACAACAAAAATCAAAATTGTCTTTTTTTAAAAATTATGTTATAATAAATAAGAGGAATAAGTGGAAATCAAAATTGATACTCACACTTCAAAAAGGGCGGAAGAACGGGGTGCAAGTGAAGATGAAATTAAGGATGTTATTAATACAGGGATACCTATTCTTGCAAAGTATGGGCATTCAGGAAAATATAAAGTATATAATTTTAAGCAAAAACGACTTGCTAAGTATTATGAACAAAAGAAAATTGAGGTATTTTATACTGTAGAACAAGGTAAAATAATAACAATTACAGTTTATGTATTTTATGGAAAATGGGAGGTGTAGTATAATGGATATTTCATATAATGATAGAGCAGACTTACTCTATATTCGGTTAGATGACAGAAAACAAGAAGTTGTAAATAGACGAGTATCAGAAAACATTGTGTTAGACATTGGAGAAAAAGATAGAATTATAGGTATTGAGATTCTGGATGCTTCAAAATATGTAACTCTAGATAAGCTTCTACCTATTAAATATGAAGTGGCGAAAATGCCAGTTTGAGTTTATTGACTCTGTTAATAATCACACACCAAATTCCCATTTCAAAAAGTTATGGGTTTGCGGGTGTTTTCTTCAATTGTCATTATGACGAGAATAAGTTCAGCAAATGCCAGTAAAACCAGACCCATTGAGACAGAAATTAAAATTCCAAACCAATATGAAGTTCTCACTGACAAAAAGCACCCTAAAACAATGTCTAAATAAGCAAAAATTTTTATAAACTTACTGATTGTTTTTAACCCCCTGAACATTTATTAATCCCTCCTTTCTTCACTAATATTCGTCCGAATTCGGACGCTACATTTTTCGTCCGGATAAATCCGGACGCTACTGGGATTCTTTCGCTCCCAGACTGTGTCATAACCCGATTGGAATCCCGAACTTGTTCGGGTAGTACTATCAAGTTTTGTCATGTTTTGATTTATTTTGTTGTTTTTTAGCCCCAACAAGTTGAGGAATCCGGTCGCGACACAGTCTGTCCACTCAGAATGACAATTATTACTGTTGCCAGCAGGCAGAAATAGGCAAACACATCGCCGTATTTTGTGTAAAAAGTCTTTTTTGATAACGGCTGAACATCCATAACCGAACAGGCGGCAGTGAAAATTTCTGTCTGCTTCAGCACCACACCCCTTGAGTCAATGAATCCTGATATACCGGTATTTGCCGAACGGACAACGGGCTTGCGATTTTCAATAGCACGGAATATATTAAAAACAAAATGCTGATAAGGCGCCGATGTTTTCAGATACCAGCCGTCATTGGTTATATTGACAATTATATCACTGCCGTGTTTTGAGAATCTGCGTATCAAATCCGGAAAAATTGCTTCAAAACATATATTGGTACTTAAATTGACTGTCCGGCTTGTCCGCAGGACTATCTTATTTGTCCGCAGGACTATCTTATTTGTCGGATTTATGGAGAAAACAGTGTGCCTGTCACCGGAAGAAATATCGCCGAGTTCATTGAGGGTTTTTATATATCTTGACAGCAAAGGTTTTAAAGGTATTGTCTCGCCAAACGGCACTAAATGTATTTTTGAATATTCATCCAATAATCTACCGTCCGGGGTAAAAATAAATGCTGAATTATAAATATTTTTATCTTTGCATTGCACCGTTCCTACCAGATGGTAACATTTGCTCTGTATTGCCAATCCTTTTACCCAGTCATATAAATCTCTTTCCATAAGTAAATACCCGGGCACAGCGGATTCGGGCCAGACTACTATGTCGGGTTTATATTTCATTGCCTTTTTAACAAGTTTTGTATATGCTTCAATGATTTCCTGTCTGTATGAGTTATCCCATTTTTTATACTGGTCAATATTCCCCTGCAACACTGCGATTTTTATAGAGGGGAGTTTATCTCCGGTGTAATTTTTAAGGCTGAAAATGCCGTAAACCAATACAAAAGAAAAAAGAACTGTTGCAACAATGAGATTCTGAATTTTGATATTCCCCTCACCCTCCCCTCTCCCACAAGGGGCGAGGATTAGAGAAAGGGCAGTATTTACCGTCACAATCAGAAAAGAAACACCATATATACCCGTTATATCAGCAATCTGTATAATTTGTAAAAAATTCCATTGGGAATATCCGATTATCCCCCACGGAAATCCGCTGAACAAATGTGCCCGGATATATTCCAGCGAAACCCATAAAAAAGCAGGTGCAAATGGCAAATCCCCCTTAATCCCCCTTTTATTCCTACGGAACCTACTTCGGCAAAGGGGGAGAGATTTAGATAAAAAACTGTTTAAAACACAGAAAACTGCTACATACAAACTGCAGTATATCGCAAGTAATAACAAACAAAAAATACCAAGTATCCGGGGTTCGCCTGCAGCAGTAAAAGTCGGGACAATCCAGTAAAGGATACCGCAGTATGTAATCACTCCTGCTATAAGTCCAAACAAAAAAGCAGTTTTTGGTCTGGTATTATAGGTAACAATGAGTAAGGGAACCAGTGCAATCCAGGCAAGGAAAGAAAAATTAAATTTTGGAAAACTTAGGGTAAGTAATATACCGGTAAGAATTGATAAAAGAAGGTTTGTCATCTACCGCAACATTTCTTGTATTTTTTCCCGGAACCACAGGGACAGGGGTCGTTACGACCAATTTTTTTAGGTGCTGCTGTCACTATTTCAGGCATTTTTTTATCTTCTGGTTTTGATTTTCCGGACGGCATGGATACTGCCGGGTAAGTTCTTCTGAACGGTCCGGGACTTGGTCTGAAACGGAAAACATATTCAACCGTGCTTTCCCGTATTCGGTTCATCATGTTCCCAAATAATTTAAACGACTCCTGCTTATATTCAATTACCGGGTCCTTCTGTCCGTAGGCCCGGAGACCTATGCCTTTTTTCAAATGGTCCAGTTCGTATAAATGTTCTCTCCAGGCTGTGTCCATCATTCGCAGGAGGATCATCCGTTCAACTTCACGTATTAAACTCTCACCAAAATCTTTTTCCCGTTGAGAATAAACTTCAAGAATTTTCTGTTCAATAAATTCCTTCAGCGATTCGGTTGAAAAATTCATTGTCTGTTCCTGGGATAGTCTTAACTCAATATTAAAAACACGATTCAGCCAGGAATTTAAATTCTGCCAGTCCCACTCCTCAGGATGTTTTTTACTCGCCCACATACCCAGTTTTTCATCAACGGATTCACTCGCCATATCTTTTACCTGCTGGGAAATGTCTTCTCCTTCAAGAATTTCATTGCGGAGTGAATATATCGCCTCGCGCTGTTTGTTCATCACGTTGTCAAATTCAAGCAATTGTTTCCTTATGTCAAAATTCATTGATTCAACTTTTTTCTGGGCATTTTCTATTGCCTTTGTTATCCAGGGGTGTTCAATATTCTCCCCTTCTTTCATACCCAACCGTTCCATAATAGCGGACATTTTTTCACCGCCGAAAAGACGCATCAGTTCATCTTCCAGGGAAATATAAAACCTTGATGAACCCGGGTCGCCCTGTCTGCCGGTACGACCACGTAACTGGTTATCAATTCTCCGCGATTCATGCCGTTCCGTACCTATTACCCGAAGCCCGCCTAGTTCAATTATTTTTTTCTGTTCATCTTTATCTGGCGGATTGCCACCTAAAATAATATCCACTCCCCTGCCTGCCATATTCGTAGCAACCGTCACAGCAGCTTTTTTACCTGTCTGAGCAATAATCTGTGCCTCCTGTTCATGATGTTTGGCATTTAATATCTGGTGAGGTATGCCTTTCTGGCGGAGCATGTTTGACATTTTTTCATTCTTTTCTATTGACCTCGTTCCGACAAGAACAGGCTGCCCTTTTTTCCAGCAATCTCCGATTTCCTCTACAATGCTCGTCCACTTTTCTCTTTCAGTGCGGTATATCACATCAGGGTTGTCATCCCGTATCATCGGTTTGTTAGTGGGTATAACAATAACATCAAGTTTGTATATGTCAAAAAATTCTTCTGCTTCAGTTACTGCTGTTCCTGTCATACCGGCAATTTTCTCATACATTCTGAAATAATTCTGGAAAGTTATCGTTGCAAGCGTCTGGTTTTCCTCTCCCACCATCAATTTTTCCTTGGCTTCAACTGCCTGATGCAGACCATCAGACCAACGTCTTCCCGGCATAAGCCTGCCTGTAAATTCATCAACTATAATCACTTCCCTGTCTTTAACTACATAATGAACATCACGAAGGAAAAATTTATGCGCTCGCAATGCCTGTGTTATATGGTGGACCCATTCTGAATCAATATCGTCATACAGGTTCTTTATACCCAGTAAGTGCTCGCATTTTTTTATTCCCTGGTCAGTCAGTGTAACATTCATAGCTTTTTCATCACCGCTACCATCATATCCGACAGTTAAATCTTCTCCTTTATATTTTGCCTCAATTTCTTCTGTTTCCGTAATCATCCTTATTTTTAAATTTGGCACCAGTCGGTTAGCAAAGTAATATTTTTGTGTGGCCTGTTCTGCAGAACCTGAGATAATAAGCGGAGTGCGTGCTTCATCTATGAGTATTGAGTCAACTTCGTCAACAATGGCATAATATAATCTTCTCAATACCCGCTCCTCTTTATTAGTCACCATATTGTCACGCAGGTAATCAAATCCAATCTCGTTATTGGTGACATAAGTTACATCACACTTATACATACCCTGTCTTGTCAAGGGGTCCATATCATGTTCTACATACCCGACTGTCAGGCCAAGAAATTCATATATAGGCCCCATCCAGTAGCGGTCACGTTTCGCCAGGTAGTCGTTTACGGTAATAAGATGGACACCCTTCTCAAGTAATGCATTCAGGTAAACCGGCAAAGTAGAAGCTAATGTCTTACCTTCACCGGTTTTCATCTCAGCAATTTTACCTTCATAGAGGACAATTCCCCCGATAAGCTGGACATCAAAATGTCGCTGACCTATTGTCCGCCTGGAGGCTTCACGGACACAGGCAAACGCTTCCGGCAGTAAATCCGTCAAAGTCTCACCGCCTTTAAGACGCTCCTTGAATTCCGCTGTTTTATTCTTGAGTTCAGTGTCCGGGAGTTTTTCTATTTCCGGCTCTAAAGAGTTGATTTTTTCAACAATATGATTGAGCTGTTTCAATACACGGGAATTCTTTGTTCCAAAAATTGCCTTAATTATAAAATTCATTTTAAATAGTTTCTGACAATATTATTTTATACTCCTCGGGTATCATTCTTTTTATTTCTCTATATGCACTCATTGCATCTTTTTCAGTGTTGAATATACCAAAAATTGTAGACCCGCTGCCGCTCATCAAAGCGAGTTCAGCGCCTACTTTTATTAAACTCTGTTTAATTTCTTTCAATCCCGGATAATGTCTGAAAACCACCTCCTCAAACCTGTTAAAAGCAATACTCTTTAAAACAGTTTCAGTCAAAGGACTTTTAATTTTATCAATAACATGTCTATCTGTAAATCGGTCCGGCAATAACCTGTATGCCATTTTTGTAGGCACAGGAAATCCTGGATTTACTAAAACCAGGCACAGGGGTTTCTTTGACCAGGATGTCCTCACCGGCGTAAGTTTTTCGCCTATACCTTTTGCGAAACAACAACCCTGATGTAGAAAAAATGGCACATCGACACCTAATTTCAATGTCAGTTTCTCCAGGTCTTTTCTTTCTATTTTTCTGTGCCAGAGTTTCAATAACCCCCTTATAACACAGACCGCATCGCTTGACCCTCCGCCAAGCCCGGCACCAACCGGTATATTCTTTTTTATTACAATCTTTGCGCCTTTTTTCTCATTGAGCTGTTCTTTTAACAAAATTGCTGCACGGTATGCTATATTGTCTTCCTCATCGGGGACAATATCTTCGGGACGCAGCCAATTACATTTAAATACAATCTCCTGGTCTCTGTTTGAAATTGATATCTTATCGTAAAGATTTATAGTCTGTAATATTGTATCTATCTCGTGATAGCCATCCGCTCGTTTACCTATAATTTCAAGAAACAGATTGACTTTTGCCGGTGCCAGTAGTTCCATATTATTTTAGACCCTTTTGTATTTCTTTTATTTTCTTTTTTAGAGTGCGATTTTTCCTGTCAAGTTCTTGTGCTTTCTTGTAATACTTCAGTGCATTATCGTCTTTACCCAGGTTTTTTTCCACGTCGCCTAAATGTTCGTATATAACAGGGTCTTCTAATTTACCAATTGCTTTCTCTAATTCTTTTTTTGCCTCAATAACCCTGCCTTTTTTATAATAAATCCAGCCTAAAGAATCAATGTAGGCTCCATTTTCAGGTGATATTTCAAGAGCTCTTTTTATCAGTTGTTCCGCTTCATCTAAATTCATTCCGCGGTCCGCAAAGGAATATCCTAAATAATTCAAAGCTACGTCATTCCGGGGATTGAGTTCTAAAACCCTTCGTAGGTGGGGGATGGACTTTTCAAATCTTTTTGTCTGCTCATAAATTATGCCAAGATAAAAATGCGCATCTGTGAAATCGTCTTTTATACTTAAGGTTTTCAGAAAATTCTTTTCTGCTTTTTTGTATTCTTTTATATCCGTATAGCCCAACCCAAGAAAGAAATATGTCTCGGGGTCATCGCTACCGAGTTTCGTAGCACTATCAAGAACTTTCAATGCCTTCTTCATATTACCCGACTGTGTCCAGTAATAGCTCAATTTAATATATTTTGACACTGCGGGTTCCTCTTCTATCGCCGACTCAATATATTTTATTGCGTTTTTCCAGTCTTTCCTCTCTTCATATATCAGACTGAGCCAGAAATTCATTGAACCTTTAATATTAGGGTCTGATGAAGTTTCTTTTATCTTTAAAAACACTTTTTCTGCCCTGTCATATTCTTTCGCTAAATGATAAAGTGCACCAATATGTGACAGTAGTGATAAATTATCGGGGTCAAATTGAAGACACTCCTCATACTGCTGGATTGACTTCAAATAATCGTTCTCTAATTCGTAAATTTCTGCTATCGCCAACCTCGGAAGAATGTTTTCCCTGTCTTTGTCGATTGCCTTCTGCAGGTTATCTTTGGCATCCGCAACTCTCTTTAACTTCAAAAGGACTAAACTTTTCTGATAATACCCGTCTGATAAGTCTTTGTTAAATGAAATAAATTTATCCCAGTAGTCCAGGGACTTTTCCGGATTAATGGTGGCATAAATACCTGCAAGCAAAACCGTTGCTTCAGTATTTTCCGGTTCTTTAGTCAAAACATTCTCATAAATATTTACTGCTGTCGTAGTATCACCCAAGAGTGTATATAAACCACCCAGGAAAAGCTGTGTCTGGACAGAATTATCTTTTTTACGGATTTCTTCTGCTATGCTAATCGCATCATTTATACGGCCAGTCTGTGTGTAAATCAAAATCAATTCCCTGTAAGCGGCATAAGCATTAGGGTCAAGTTGAATCGTTTTCTCATATTCTTTTTGTGCCATAAGAATATTGCCGTAACGCTGGTAAATAAGGGCTTGAAGATAGTGGTAGTACCTCTCGTAATCTTCATAAGAAGTTCCGGCAGATGATAGGTTGGTAAAAAATAATGCAATAATTAAAACAAAATAAAAACACTTAATAATTTGCCTGTATTTCATACCCTGCCTAGTCTGGATGCAATTTCAATTGCTTTTATCATACTTGTCGGGTCAGCACAACCTTTACCGGCGATATCAAATGCTGTCCCATGTGCCGGGGAAACGCGGATAAACGGCAAACCGCAGGTTAAATTAACAAATTTTCTGCCGCACAATAATCTCAATGACACCATTGCCTGGTCATGATAAGCACAGACAATAAGACAATTGTCAATAGATAAAGCATAATCTACATTAACAGGTCCAAAAACATCAAATCCCTCGTGTTGTAACTGTCCAATTGCAGGAATTATAATTTTCTTTTCTTCACTGCCAACAAAACTGTCCTGTCCGCCGTGTGGATTCAGGGGACACAGATATATCCTTGGTTTTTCTATGTTGAAATATCTTTTCAAAGCAACTGATGCAGTATTTATCTGGTCAAGAATAAGTTTTTTTGATATATTTTTACCTATCTCCTTCAACGGGATGTGTCTGGTGAGCAGGAGAACTTTATATCTGTCTGACACCATAAGCATTGCTACATTTTTGACTTTTGTAACTTTCGCAAGATACTCTGTATGACCTTTGAAGTCTATCCCTGCCCTGACTATTGACTCTTTGGATACCGGGGCAGTTACAATTGAAAATCTATATCCCCTGTTTTTTCTCAGGAGATTAACCGCGTAATCAATATATGCTAAAGATGCTTTACCATACGATGCGGACACCCTGCCATATTTGAATTTTTTCAGGTTAACGTTACACAAATCAATAACATACAAGATTCGGTTCGAAAGACACCCTATTCTATTAGTATCCTTAGAATCAATTTTTACAACAGGTACGTGTCCCTGCTCAAACTTTTTTATAACTCCAAAATCACCTATAACGAAAGGTCGGCACAGGTTAAACAGTCCCGGTTTTTGGACAAAAGAATTTATTATTACCTCAGGGCCTATCCCGGAAGGGTCACCCATCGTGATGAGTAATGGAGGTTTGTTGTCAATCAATGGGATTAATCTTTATTGCAGACTTAGCACGAAGTTCCACTATCCAATCCCCGTACTTTTTTTCTGCTTTTTTTTCAAAAATATAGTTCATTAAATCATTTTTTACTTCATCGTAATTTACTTTCCTGGATGCTTTTTTTGCTTCAACCTTTATTATGTGATAACCGAATTCTGTTTCAATAATATCTGATGTGCTTCCAACATTCAATGAAAAAGCAACTTTTTCAAATTCAGGAACCATTTCATCTCTGCCGAAAAATCCAAGGTCACCACCATTCTGGCTTGAGCCGGGGTCGTCAGAATATTTCATTGCTAAATCGCCAAAATCCTCGCCTTTATCAAGTTTTTGCTTGATTTCTTCTGTTGTTTTCTTCGCATTAATTTTTTCTTTCATTGAACTGTTTCTGGGAACTGCTATAAGTATATGTCTCGCATGCACCAGGTCACCAAAGGCACGTTTTATAAGCTTCGCCAATCCTTCAATATCTTTTGAGTTGTATTTTGTTGCAGGAATATCCCTACCATCAATTTTTTTCATTATTATATCAAACAGTTCTTTTGTTTCCTCTTCAGTCGGCAGTCCCACCTTCCCCTTGATTTCTTTATTAATAAACTTCGTTGCCATCAGGTATTCTTTTATTTTATCTTCAAATTCTTTTTTTGTAATTTCACCCTTTAAAAATTCTGCTTTTAAACCATCTTCCGAAGGCAATTTTTCCTTGAGTTCTTCCATTTCTCGCTGGGTTACAGCCAACTTTTGTTTTTTCGCCTCCTGAACTATAATTTTTTCGTTTATCATCTGGTCAAGTATTTCTTTCTTCAATTCTTTAATTTTTTCAGAAGTCTGGTCTTTACTGGACACAAATGTTTTGTACTGCTCCACCGTAGAATTACAGACTTTTTCAAAATCCGATAACAAAATATTTTCGCCGTTAACAATTGCTACTGTACGGTCAACGACTTTAGCCGAAATGCGCTGTGCCGGAATTGCAATACTGAAAAGAAATGCTAAAACGATAATTTTTTTCATCAACATAACCTCATTTAAATGTTGAAACAAGTTTTAATGCATCATAATCCACTTTAATATTGAGTTTATTCTTTTCCGCTGCCAACCAGTCATCAAATTTCTTTTTGATTAACATCATTTTTATTTCACGGGTGCTCTCGTTAAAAGATTGTGACGGCAATCTTCTCTCTCCGGTCTTTTTTATTATGTGGTAGCCATAAGGTGTACTTATGACATCGGATACCGTCCCAACCTTTAATTTTGAAACGATATCTCTGAATTCCGGCAGCAATTCTGATTTTTTAAATGACCCCATGGCACCGCCCCTGATACTGCTTTCTGTATCTATTGAGACTGCTTTTGCTAATTCAGAAAAACCCTCGCCGGATTTTATACGTTTTAGTGCATTTTCTGCCTCGTCTTCGGTTGACAGGAGTATATGACTTATATCAAACTTTACCGGTGTTAAAAAATCTCCCCTATGGTCTTCGTAATAACCCCTGACTTCCTCTTCTGGAACATTTAATTTCTTTTCCTCTAATTCCGAGAGATATGTCTGCAATATAAGATTTTCTTCATACTCCTTTAGTTTCTTCTTATAATTTTTTTTATAGTCATCAAATATATCAGTGATTTCCTTACGTTTACCGATTCCTTCTTTTCTTGCTGCATTGAGAATTATTCGCTCACGTATTAACAGGTCAATTAACTGTTTCCTCCCGGCATCGCTTGCCATGAATTCACTGTAATTGGCAGACAGGCTTTTGAGTCTGTATGCAATGTCACTAACAGTGAGTTTTTCCGCTCCAACTTTTAAAATAGTCTTGTTACCGACGTTTCTACCGCAACCAATAAGAAATAAAAATACTCCAGCAAAACATAAACATTTTTTCATAATTATAACCATCCTTTGGCTAAATTATACCATATTCTCTACCTGATTGCAATATTATTAAAAAATATTTGGAGAAATTGTATGGGGGGTTCGGTGAGATTGCTTTTGATTATCCTTAGACCGTTTTCATCATTTATGAACTCCACAGCATAACCGAATTTATCAATTAAAAATTTTAACATTCTATCGGAAAAAAATGCTCTGTTTTTAAATATAATCTCAATATGTGTTCCTGTCTCATTCAGTTCGTTTATTCCCAATTTCTTCATTGAGAGTTGCAACTCCACAATCTTGCCAAGCATTTCAACGGGTTCTGTAAACCTACCAAACCTGTCAAGGAGTTCATTTTTCAGTGCTTCCAGTTCTGGATTTGAATTAACGGACAGAAATTTACGATAAAACAGAACCCTGATATCATCCTGCGGTATATATTCCTCAGGCAAATATGCAGGCAGATTAATATTAATCTTTGGTATCACCTCTTCCTTTAATTCCTCTCCTTTTAAATTTGCTATCTCTTTGGATATAAACTGGGCATAGAGGTCTAAACCAACCTGCACAATGAAGCCATGTTGTTGGGAACCGAGCACTTCTCCGGCACCCCTTATTTCCAAATCACGCAATGCTAATCTATAACCTGAACCAACACAGGTAAATTCCTGGATTGCGGAAAGACGCTTTTCTGCTACCTCAGTTAAATTCCCTGATGAATAAAATAAATAACAGTATGCTTCTCTCCGGCTGCGTCCGACTCTTCCTCTCAACTGATATAACTGTGCCAGACCAAACTCTTCTGCTTTTTCAATTATGATTGTGTTTGCATTGGGTATATCAAGGCCTGATTCAATTATTGTTGTAGCAACCAGACAATCAACTTTTCTGTGTCCAAATTCCAGCATGGTCTTTTCTATCTCATCGGGTTTCATCTGACCGTGTATAATGGAAAATCTTACCTCGGGGAGAAGTTTCTGCAAATATTTCATCCTGGCATTTATGCTCCGGACATAATTGTGAACATAGAACACCTGGCCACTGCGTTTAAGTTCATTCCGGATAGCATGCACAACAGCTCTTTCGTCATATTCACCTGTGTAGGTTTCAATACTCAACCTTCCCTCCGGCGGTGTCTCAATCAGAGACATATCCCTTATACCGGATAGTGCCAGGGAGAGCGTCCTCGGGATGGGCGTTGCGGTGAGCATAAGTACATCCACGTTTTGTTTGAACAATTTTATCTTTTCTTTCTGTTTTACGCCAAACCTGTGTTCATCGTCAACTAATAACAGACCCAAATCTTTAAATAAAATGTCTTTCTGGAGTAACCTGTGCGTCCCGATTACAATGTCCGCCAGGCCTTTTTTTATATCAATCGCAATTTTTTGCTGTTCTTTTTTAGACTGAAACCGTGTCAGCAGAGCAATATTGACAGGAAAAGTTTTTAACCGTTCATTGAATGTCCTGTAATGCTGTTCAGCAAGAACGGTTGTCGGACAGAGTAAAGCAACCTGTTTTGAGTCAATTACGCATTTCAATGCTGTGCGGACTGCTATCTCTGTTTTACCGAAACCGACATCACCCAGCACTAAACGGTCCATCGGATAGGGTTTTTGCATATCACTCTGGACCTCTTCTATTGCACGTTTCTGGTCAGACGTCTCTTCATACAAAAATGATGCAGCCAGAGTAGTTTCAAGTTCAGGCTCTCCCTTGAAACTGTGTCCTGCGATTTTTTTTCTCTGTGTGTATATCTGATAAAGTTTTTTTGCCATTTCAGATGCACCCTTACGGGCATGCTGTTTCGCGTGTTCCCAGGCCACGGTATCAAGCGAATATAACCTCGGTCTTTTACCCTCTATCCCGATATACTTCTGGACCTTGCGAAAATCGCTTACAGGAACAAAAAGCCTGTCATTCCCACGGTATTCTATAAACAAATAATCGGTTTTATTTTCACCAATGGCTATCTGTTTGAGTCCGCAGTATTTACCTATACCATGTTTTTCGTGAACTACATAATCACCGGGGGTTATCTCCCATAAACCTTCCAGAACCCTCCCTGATTTAAATTTTGGCAATTTTATCGGTTTATCGTAAGCACTGAAGATTTCATTAAAACTTACAACAACAATTTTCTTCTGGGACTGATAAAAACCGTTATTTAACTGTGCAGTCAGTATTTCTATATTTCCTTTATCTAATAAATCATTTCTTTCATCCAGCATTTCTGCCAACCTCTTCTTTTCACCATCATTACTGCATAAAATGAACATTTGCATATCTTTAGCAAACCATTCACGGACATTCCTGATAAAAATATCAAAATTACCGCAATATTTTGTAACGGGATAAAATCCTAAATTATTTTCTGACAGGGGTTCTATTCTTATTGAGGGATAATGGTTGAGCCAGGAGGGTAATGTCTCCACAGGGACATTTTCATCAATAAAACTCGTAATGTTCTCGGGCAGGAATTCTTTTAAGGTTCCGCCGGATTCTAATTCCTTAGCCGGTATAAGCGAGCATTTTTCAGCAGTTTTTTTTGACCTCTGTGATTCAAAATTAAATTCTCTTATTGATTCAATCCTGTCATCATAAAAGACGAGCCTGTAAGGCAGTTCTGTCTGGGGCGACCAGGCATCAACTATCTCCCCGCGGACAGCATATTGTCCTGCTGAATCAACATAATCCACTCTCTCATAACCTGTCTCTACTAAGTATTTAATAACACTGTCTCTTTCATAATTTCTACCGGAAGATAAATCCAATATTTTAAAACTTTCCTTTCTCAATGTTAAATTGTTTATCGTCTCCTGTGTGGTCAATATAAAATCAATCCCGCCATTAATCATAGAGTAGAGTGCAGTCATACGTTCAGCTGTGTCATTAGTAAACGAAGCTATTTTGGCATTGCCTGTCATCTTTACCATACCCATAGCATTTAGTTCTTCCAAAAAAGTCTCACAATCTTCACTATTGCTAAAAATGCACAGGCATGGCTGTATCTTTTGGTCAATTAAATAAAATGCTTTTGCACCGCTTGTTGGTAAACCGGAAACAAGGCTGGTTTTACTCATTTTTCAGTGATGTTCTGGTTACTACAGGAACCTACTCCTGGTGAGTTGTTCTATTTTCCTTCGTGCAGTAGATTCTACTCCGAACAAACGTTCTTTCTGGATAATGGTTTTGGCGAGTGTATCTATCTGATTGCTCTTCAATTGAATTAACCTGTCAAGTTCGTTGATTTGCTGTAAGTATCTATTCTCCGCTTCTTCAATTTCTTTCTGAATTCTATCACCTTCCTGGTCAAGTTTATTGACTAAGATTTTTTCATCTTCAACGTTCCTCTGGGTTTTTTTTAGTTCACTCTGCAGTAACACTATCTGGTTCTGGCATGCTTCCTTTTCATAAACTGTTTTAAGACTCTCCTCTGTATTGCTTTTATTTAAACCGTCTATCATAACCCCTAACTTCTCAATAAATTTCTCCTGGCTTTTCTTCCGTTGTTCTGAATCGGTCCTGAGCCTGTCTTCCCTTATGCTCAGTTTCACTTTAAGTCTGTATATCTCATCATTTTTTTCTTTGAGTTTGGATTTTAATTCTTCTGCCTGTTTATTAAACTTTCCTTTTAATCCACTTAGTTCGGACAATACTTTTTCCTTTATATGCTTTTCTTTATTCTGTACTCCCTCATTTAATTTATTGAATTGGTTCTCTTTGTTTTTCAACTGTGCTCTCAAAAGATTAATCTGGCGTTCCTGTTCAGTTTTTGTCTTCTCGCTTATTATCCCTGATTTTTCCTTATCAGCATTCAATTTTCTTATCTCTTCTTCAAGTTTTAGCTGTTTTTCACTTAAATCAGCACTCTCTTTTTCCTGTCTTTCCTTTATGCTTTTCTCCCTGGATTCGGACTCCAGCATAACTTTATTCAGTTCTTTATTCCTTTGATTTATTTCCTCATTGTATTTTTCTTCCTGTCCTTTAATATTTCTCTTTGTTTCCTCTATTCCCTCTTCTAATTTTTTGTGTTCCAGCATAATCTGACTGACAGAATTTATGTCTCTCTCCGCTTTTATTATCTGTTCTTTTAAATATTCCGTTTCCTGATTATATTTTTTATCCTGCTGGTTTATTTCGTTTTCTTTATTCCCGTAATCTTCTTTCAATTTAAGAATTTCATTCTCCAAACCAACGTTTCTCTGCACAAGTGAATTTATATACTGAATCTTTTGCTGTTCAATCACTCTTATTTTCTCTTCCACCTCTGACTGCAGTTTTGCATAATCATTTACCTTACTGGTAAATATCTCTTTCTGGAATTCCTGTTGCTTTTTTAACTGAGAATTATTTTTCTTCAGCCCCGACACAACATCTTTCAATACATCCACCTGCTGGCACTTATTTTTCAGGTTTTGAAGGGTTGTCTTAAGGTTATTTATTTCCGTCTCGCCGGCAGAAAATTCCTGCTCCCTGCATTTTTTCAGTTCATCTAACTGTATTTCAAGGCTCTGTTTCTCTTTTGATAAACGAATATTATCAGCGTTTAACTGGTTTTCTTTCTGAATTATTTTTTCTTCAATATTTTTAATAAGTTCCCTGAGCTCTGTTCTTAAATCATCTTTAACATTAATTTTATCCACTATTTCGGATTCAATTTCTTTTATTTCAATCTTGAGTTTATCTAAATCCTGCTGTGAGATATTTTCCTGGAATGTAACAAACGAATTAAGGATTTTATTTATATTCTCAAATCTTTCCAGGATATAAGGATAACTTACGGGTTTTGGGATTTCCTTCTTGGACTTATTTCTGTTTTGCTGAAATAAATATGTAAAAGAAAATACCAGTGCAATGCACGAAACACAGAAGAATATTAAAATTGATAGATTATATCTGTCCATTTTTAAAATAAAACGACTATTTTAATTTTCAACCGGAAATTTATAGAACGTCATCATCGGACGTAGGGGTTCAAAATCATATATATTTGCCTGCGGATTCACTCCATACAGTCCGTGAATATATACATTGTTACGGGGTGGTTTTGATAACCTAATAACTATTTTATTACTGCCTTCAATTCTAACCTCTTTCAATTCAATTAATCCTTTTTCATCTTCAATAGTGAAACTTTTTTCCATACCACAGGAATCGTTTATCGGAAACAGGGCGCTCTCAACATTTTCAAACTCAAGTGTAATTGAAAGTTTATCTCTTGAAAGAACCGCTGATTTTATCTCAGGCGATTTATACGTTGATTTTGTTTTATATATTTCCGTTAACGCACAATCGGCTAATCTGTTTCCTAAAACTATGTTTCCGGCAACAGAATTATGTACCTGGTCGGATAAAGGTAAATCTATTGCTACAACCATATATACACGTGATACTTTATGAGATATCTGTCTCTGTTGTTCCCTGACTACACTCCAGTAAACAGGAAACGCATCTTGTTCCGTAGTAAATCTATTCAATTGCACTGTAATAAAAGGTAAATCCGGGGTATCCAGGTCTTTTCTTGTCTGTTTAACAAAATTTTCAAACCGGGGAAAATAAGTTTCAGCCTGTGTTTTATCAGTGTCAGAACACCCCTGGTACCACAGGATACCTTTTATTTTCCCGCCGGCAAGATTTATACAGTGTATCATATTTTTATAAAGGACCGCTTCACCGTCTCCCGGGTTCCACGCACTTAAAGGTGACCCGCCGAGTGATGTTTGAATAAATCCGACAGGAACCCCGGATTCATTTTTTATCCTTTTACCAAAAATAAGAAATGGAGAATGCTGCGGCCCTCCTTCCCTGTTAACGGGATGAGCCGTTCTTGTAGCATCGTTTAAAGGATGCATTGCAAGAGCCCATTTTTCTTCGTTACGGAAAACATGAACACCGAATTCAGGTAAATCCTCTATCTCACCTCTTCCAATACCGGATGCATTACTCTGTCCTGCAATAACCCATAAATCACCGACATATATATTATGCACTGTTTCACAAAAAATAATATCTTTAAGTCTTGTTTCTATTCTGTAAGGACCGCCGCAGGGCACATTTTTCATGACTATTTTCCAGGTATTATTTTTATTTATCTCTGCATCCTGCCAGTTAAGATGTGCCCGGACAGCCGCGCTTGTTGATTCTCTGGTAATCCTTACCTGTACAATGCATTCTTTTTCAAATTCCCATGTTCCTTCTAATTCAATATTTATATTTCCATTTTCATTTCTCTGATAAACCTGCCAATCCATAGCTCCTTTTGTAATGATACATCCATTCATTTTTTTATTTCACCTTTCTTATTGTAATAGTTTAGCTATCCTGAAAGCTTTCTACTAACATTATTTCCTACCAATATTGTAATAGTTTAGCTATCCTGAAAGCTTTCTACTAACATTATTTCCTACCAATATTAGTAATAGTTTAGCTATCCTGAAAGCTTTCTACTAACATTATTTCCTACCAATATTATGCTAAATAATTAAGATTTTGTCAATATTTCGCTTCATCTAAAAAAAATATTAAAAAATTAAAAATACTTGACAAGATTATATATTTTTGCTAAAATACTGTATCATAATAATGATACAGATGCAAAGGAGGAATATATGCAAAGTCAAAGGCAGAGA
>Ga0210049_1002433_pt1 | contig 17327 bp, 18 predicted proteins | sample CryGeyCG2014_300_2_FD_183964 | JGI IMG/M metagenome (GOLD analysis project Ga0210049, IMG submission 183964) | Groundwater microbial communities from aquifer - Crystal Geyser CG06_land_8/20/14_3.00 (SPAdes) (version 2) | ecosystem: Environmental > Aquatic > Deep subsurface > Groundwater | place... | reverse complement strand
TCCGTGCTTTCTGGCCACCTCGGTCATATTCTCATTTCTAATTGATTCCTCGACTAATTTGAACTTAAATTCTGGTGTGTACTGTTTGCGTATTCCTTTTGGCATAGTTTTTTTTAATTACTATACTAGTATTTTACGCCAAATCGCGGTTTTTTCAAAATGCAGGTCTCTTAGGCACTGGTTTAGTTTAGTACGGATTGGTCAATCTTGAATTTTTGCTTTGATAATTTCCAATAAAATATTTTGGTCAATTGAATCAAAAAACTTTCTAATGTCGCATTTAAGTACATAAATAATTTTATGATTATTCTGGCTCAATTTTCGACAAAACTTTTCCAATCTCTTGACGGCTCTGTGCGTTCCTTTTTCTGTTCGACAAGAGTAAGAATCAAAAATAAAATTACTATCAAAAATCGGATATAGAATTCTAAATACAGCATGATGCAAGACTCGATCTGCAACAATCGCCTTGTTAATTTTTCGCAGTTTTGGATCGCAAATATTAAATGTGCTATAATCAGAATGCTGATAAATTTTATTCTTTAGTTGGTCATGCAATTCGAATAAATTGTCTTCTAAATTGAATTCAAATCTTATAACATCGGGCTTATTTCTTTTCTCATATCTAAATTCTTTCCATGCTAAAAACAAATTTTCCAAGCTAATTATTTTTTCAAATACATTATGAACAACTTTACCATTAAAGCCCCCCCCAACGGGCTTGACCAAATTGATATTCCTTTGACGCATAAAATTTGTGAGTTTTATAAAAAAGCTTATCTCTTATCTTCAAAAGTCAAAAAGCAAGATCGTTTCGGAATTTTTTTGAAAACAGAAAACCTTTTATTGGAAATTTTTGAATTAAGTGTTTCTGCTTCGTTTGAAATAAAACAGCAGAAACTTTCTCCCCTAAATTCTTGTCGGATAAAAACAGAAGTACTGAAAAGATTATTTCAAATAATGCTGGATTTGAAAATCATTGAGGATAAAAAATATATTGAGTTAGAATTTGATCTGATTGAAATTTCCAAAATGACCAACGGTTGGATAAAATATCTAAAAGAAAATCCGCGTTACTAGCGGGTTTTCTTTTTGAAACTTCTGGCGGGAACGAAGATTGTCATTGGCATTGCTCGGATTCGTCCAATTGATGTTGACCTTGCCATCACTGCGATTGAAGTTGACATTCGGCACATTGCCATCCGAATTGCGAGAACCTGTTCCCTTTTGCCACGATTTCATCTTTTTCACCAATAATCTTTGACAAAACTATCTGCGTTTGACCCCGATCTATCGGGGAATTTTTTTATGAAGCATTTCGCTTTCACGAAAACCTTCACCAAAATCGGGCAAGCAGTTTCATATTTACTGGCGAACCGTTATCCCGATGTCACATCGGGACCGATTGCATTAGCCTGAATTTATTATACATCTTTTTTGAAATAAAAAAAGCGCTCGTTTGGAAAATTCCAAACGAGCGAAAAAGGGTTAAAGAAAAAAATTAAAAGTTTAAGCTGAAACCACCTGGCGGGAACCAAGATTGATATTGGCATGGCTCGGATCCGCCCCCTTGATGCAGACCTCGCCACCACTGCGAACGAAGCAGACATCCGGCACAATGCCAACCGAATGGCGAGACCCTGCACAGAGAGTATAACTATCAATGTCCAAGTAACTACCGCCGGAAATAAAATTGAAATAAAAAATTTCCAGAAGCAATCTTTCCAGCAATGTAATTGCTGGCATCGCTCCTAAATCATTAGCCGATTTATTTTTCAATTCTGGGTCGGCTTCAATATTAGCCCTGACCCAAACAGCATACGGCTTGTCAATCGCCCGACGCTGTTCTTTTGAAAAATCAATTGCACCATCAAGGTCGTCGGTATAAACCCAAACCTTGAATTTTTTACGCATCGCCTGAATAACTTTATTGTAAGTCATTCCGGACACGACGACAATCAGCCACCAATCGCCCTCGGGTTTTTCGGGGATTTGAAAAGATGTAAAATCAATTTCAATTCCTTCCTCCCGATAAAAATTCTGCCACCAGACAAGATAGTCTGGTAAATCCTGAATTTTTCCGACCAAAGCTTCCACTGAATCCCTGATAGCCTTGGTCAATTGAGCTTTGTGGGCGATGAGCCACTTAAGCTGGTTAAAGTTTAATCCCTGAACAATTGCCAGCAAAATTTGAGAAATTTTGCCAAACAATTCTGCCACTTGCCCCTTTGTCCCCTCACGGACTGTTCCATTTTTTTCCATGGACTGTTCCTTTCTTTTCTAAAAAATTTTAAAATAACTTTTTTCTAATTATCAGACCTATTTCTGACAATCAAAGCATTGTATCATAAATGATAAATTATGTCAATATTGACGGTTTATCAAATAAAATCTATACTAAAGTTAATCAAAAAAGTCCCATAGTTTTCTCGCTTGTCCCGCCGTAGCTTTAGTAAGCAAAGGCGGACTTGTCCCGCCATAGCCTTAGCGAAGGCGGACCCCGATGAGATAAGAAAACTACCATCCGTCAAGGACTTTCTTTGAACGGATATTTATTTTTTATAATACGAATGATGCAAATCTTATGCTAATCTACAAATTTGCAAATATTTGTAGCATTCGCATATTTGTAAATTAGCATTCATTTGTAGATTTGTATTATGTTATATGAAATTTTCTATCTAGTCGGCGCTTCGAAAGAAAACGAGCTAGAAAACATTAAGTCTGAAGTGGAAAAAATCGTAAAAGATGCTGGCGGAGAGTTTTTAGAAAAAGAAACACTGGAAAAAAGAAAACTTTCTTACACTGTCGGCAAAGAAAATCACGGGATCTACATTGCCCGCCGATTTAATTTGGAAGATACTCAAAATCTGAAAGAAATTACCGCCAAATTCAATCTTAACACTAACATTGCCAGATTTATTTTGAGCAAAGCACAAGACTTGCCAGAACTCAAAACTAAAAATGAAAGAATGGAAGATTTGACTAAAAAAGAAACTGTTCAAAAAAACAAAGCCGAAAAAAAAGAAATCGTAGAAAAAAAAGCTGAAATAAAAGAAACTCCAGAAGCTAGTCTTGAAAAAAATTCCGAAAAAACCCAGCCAGAATCTCCAAAAAATGACGACCTTGCTAAAAAATTAGAAGAAATACTTAATATTTAACAATTACGAACTACGAAATAAGCGAAATACGAAACATTAAAACTCCTCTTTCGTACTTTCGTATTTAGTATTAATTTCGTATTTCGTAAAACTATTATGAATGTCAACAAAGTTATTTTAGTCGGACGACTTACCCGCGATCCAGAAGTGAGAAATACTCCTTCCGGACAAACAGTGGCCTCCATTGGTCTTGCGACAGGGCATACTTGGAAAGACAAAAATGGTCAAAAACAAGAACGCACTGAATTTCACAACATCGTACTTTGGGGAAGATTAGGAGAAATTGCTGGACAATATCTAATTAAAGGCCAAGAAGCCTACATTGAAGGAAGACTTCAAACCACAAAATTTACCGATAAAAGTGGTGTTGATCGTTATAAAACAGAAATCATAGCAGAAAATATGCAACTCGGTTCAAAGCCAAGAAGTGCCTATGGAACCACTCCTCCTTCTTCTTATAACAATCCTGCTCCAGCTCCAAATAAGCCAGCCCCGACTAACCAAGAAGCACCCGCTGAAGAAATTCCCACTATCAACCTAGACGAGGAAGAGAATGAAGTAAAAATTGAAGATGTACCCTTTTAAATAACTTATAATACAAATGATGCGAATCTTATGCTAATCTACAAATATGCAAATATTTGTAGCATTCGCATATTCGCAGATTAGCATTCATTTGTAGATTTGTATTATGAATAATGAAGTAATCGAAAAGAAGCTCTGCTATTTTTGCCAGAACAAAATTGAAAAAATTGATTTCAAGGACGCTTATCTTTTGCGTCGTTTTATGAATTCACAAGGAAAAATTTATCCGCCCAAACGACACGGGACTTGCACTCATCATCAAAGAACTTTAGCTAACGCCATAAAAAAAGCTCGCACTATGGCGCTAGTGCCCTTTGTCGCACGGTAAATTATAATGCAAATGATGCGAATCTTATGCTAATCTACAAATATGCAAATATTTGTAGCATTCGCATATTTGCAGATTAGCATTCATTTGTAGATTTGTATTATGTTAAGCATTTCAGATATCAAAACCGGAACCAATATTATTCTAAACGATATTCCTTATATCGTACTTTATCATGAGCATTCTAAAACGGGACGCGCTGGATCAGTGCTTCGCACACGACTGAAAAACCTTGCCAACGGAACAGTTTTGGAAAAAACTTTTCAAGGCGCCGAAGTCTGTGAGGAAGCTGACATTTCTAAAACCAAAGCTCAATACACCTACAAAGAAAACGACAATTATAATTTTATGGACAATGAATCCTATGAACAATTCACTCTTTCCAAAAGTGCTTTGGGAGACAATATCAATTATTTAAAAGAAGGCACGGAAGTTTCAATTTTGAATTGGAACAGCAATCCGATCAATATCGAACTGCCGGTAAAAATAAATCTAAAAGTTATTGAAGCTCCCCCAGGGATAAAAGGCAACACTGTTTCCACCGGCGGAAAAGTTGTAACAGTTGAAACCGGCCTAAAAGTTTCCACTCCGCTTTTCATCAAAGAGGGCGACGAAATTATCATCAACACTGAACGAGGCGAATATGTTTCCCGCGCCTAAATAAAAAATCTGAATTCTTGAAATTCAGATTTTTTTTATTTGTCCAGATAATCAACTTTGTGCATATGCATATAAAGTGATTATCTTTATAGTGTTCCCGCCCCTCTCCACGCCAACTCAAAAATCGATTTTTGGGAGCGGGCGATTTCTTCGGATTCGATGATCATGCCAAACATTTCCGTGCCATAACTGGCGATAGCAATTTTATTTTTATAGATATTGGTTTCATTGGAAACCGGAAAATCTTTTTCGCTAAGAATCTTCACTTCGCGGAGTTGCCGAGCATTATTTTCCATATATTTTTCAATTCCGGAAAAATGTTTATAGATTCCTCGAATCCGAATGTTTTTCCCAACTCTTCGCGCGATATAATCATTTGTATAGTCTGGCAGATTTTCCAGAACGCCTTCGCCGACATAGACTAAAATTTCATCACCTTTTTTGAGACTACGCAAACTGTCCTCATACATTTCTTTGATTCCTTCCACTCCTTCAAAATAGCGGATAAACGGTTTTGTTTTGGGTGAATTATAAAGAGTTTGCAGACTGGGCATTATTGAATGAATTTTTTCTTCTTTTTCTTTTAATTTTTTGATCAATATTTCCGGATCAGCTGGAGAAAAATATTTCACATTGCCTTTGATGGATTTGTAAATCAAACCTTCTTTCATTAGTTGGTTGACGATGTCATAGACCGTCGGACGCTTCAGTCCGATTTTTTTTGCTAGTAAATAGGCCGTGGCTCCGCCCATTTCCAAGCAAGCCAAGTAAACCTCGGCTTTCTTGTCCTCCATTCCAAATTGTCTCAAAATTTCCTTTATTTCCATATATTCATAATATTCCGACTACTGAATATATAATAGCATAACTAGTATAAATGTCAATATAAAAGGCTTTTTTAGATTATTTAATAACAGCCTTAAATATATTATGACGGTAAATATTGAATATCTCTATTAGAAGCGTATAATAAATAGTTCCAGTTCGTTGACAATTAATGAATAAAACAAGGAGAATAAAAAATGAATCTTACTAAACCAGAGAAGAAGTCTTCTAACTGGAAACAAGAATTACATGTATTCTTGTTCAGCTCATTCATCTATATTGGCGTAGGTATTGCATTCTATGCTGGAATATTTATTCAAGGGCATCGAGATCTTAAAGATTTTGATGTCTATAAATCTTGGCAAATTGACACTTCAAAAAATCCAATAATTCAAGACATGAATAAAGATGGATTAGATGATTTGATTTTCAAGCGTATTTCTGGCGACGAAATAATTCTATATGGGGAAAATAAAGGATATTCTTTTAACCCGAAATTTCAAAGCCATCACGCTTTGGGGAAATAAAAAAAGGAGACGCCAAATGAAGACAGCACTTCAAATTATTTTTGCTTTATCAAGTATTATTTTCGTAATTTTTATAATGAGAATCAGTCTTAAATGGCTCGATTCTCCAAATGAAGGTGAGCAGATGATAATACTAAATAATTCCTGCAACAAAATACCACGAGGAGATCTTGAAATTGAGATAGTCAGAAAAGAACTTTGTCTTTTTAAATGTCTAGATACTATTATATATTTTATTGTAAGACATAAAAATAACTTTATTTTTCTTGACAGAAATGAAATTAATCTAATGATTAGCGCCAAAAAAAAGAAAAATAAAAAAATTACTGAGGAGAACTTTAGAAAAGAAACGGAACGAAAATTTCTTAAGAAATATGGAAAATGAGATATGAAATCGATTCTCTTCCCCAAAGCCATCGCGCTTTGGGGATTTATTTTTTTCTTTTTCTCATCTTGTCTCACTTTTGCGCATATGCATAAAATTGAGAGCCTAAATAAAAAATCTGAATTCTTAAAATTCAGATTTTTTTTATTTGAAGTTTTTATCCGCTTTTTATATCAAACCAACCGTGTTAAAAAGCGTGATAGTGAGAACTGGCACTAAAGCCACGAGCACGGCGAAATTCATTTCCTCCGCCTCTTTTTCTTCAGTTTCCCTCCTCTCACAATGTGGACATGGGCATTTTTCTTTTTCCATATTTTTGTTTTTTTTAATAATTTGTTAAATAAATAAAAAAAGTGGCATTCACCCACTTTCTTATTACTTATCTATTATACATCATCTTTCGACAAAAGTCAAGTTTTTTTTACAGCGTTATGCCTAAAAACAAATTTAGCATAAAGTTTAAAAATATACCTAGTGGACCAGAAAAGAAAATTATAAAAAATAGTAAAATTACAAAACCGAATTGTTCCAGCATAATAAGCATTTCAGTGCGAATGGGAAAAATAGAGAAAAACAGTTTTGATCCGTCCAATGGCGGAATCGGAATAAGATTGAAAAAAGCTAGAAAGACATTCCAAAAAATAATAATTACTAAAAGTTCGAAAAATATAGCGCTCATTGATCCGGAAATCACTTCGGAAATTTTTCCCCAATCATTGAAGTTATAAATTATATCAGCCTTAATCGCCATTGGCAGTGTGATAAATTTTGCCAAAATCGCCGCGATAATTGCAATGGCAATATTCGATCCCGGTCCAGCCGCACCCACCAACGCTGGCCCCCATTTTTGATTTTTGAGATTATATGGATTATACGGCACCGGTTTAGCTCCGCCAAAAGCAAATTTGAAATTAGTCAAAAGAAGCATCATAACAGGAAGTCCGATTGTCATCCAAGGATCAATGTGACGCACTGGATTAGCCGTGAGCCGGCCGGCATATTTAGCTGTCGGATCACCCAAAGCCAAAGCGGCCACTCCATGTGCTACTTCATGAATAATCACGCTATAAAGCAAGATAGCGATATAGAAAGCAATTAGGACAATCTCGTTTAACATATGGTCGAAATACAAATTTACGAATTTTATACTAATCTACAAATATGCAAATAATATTCGCTAAATTTGTAGATTTGCATTATATCCTTCTGTATGCTACATTATATCTTGTAATAAATCAACTAAATTTACGAACTACGAAATAACCGAAAATACGAAATAGATTATTTTTTCGTACTTTCGCATTTCGTATTCAATTCGTATTTCGTAATCTATGTCTAGAGTATGCGATGTTTGTGGCCGAGGCTCCCAAGTTGGAAATAAAGTTAGTCATTCCAATATCAAGACTCTTCGAAAATACAAAATCAATCTGCAAACCAAAACCATTGGCAATAAATCAAAAAAAGTCTGCACGAAATGTCTAAAAACAATGGCCAAATAAAAAGCTAGCGTCTCAAAAAAATCCCCGAAATATTTTCAGGGATTTTTTGTTTGTCTTGAAAGTATAATTTATTCTAAAATTCCATCCAAATTAACATCATAAAGAATTTTTTCTTGTAGATGAGTATAATTTAGAATCTCTGCTTTTTCAAACCAAATTGGAATTTCTTTTTCTGCTTCAGAAACATTCCCACTGGCGTGAATTAGATTCCGAATACTTCTTTGATCTAAATCAGACATTTGATAAGTATCGAGAGTTAAATCACCTCGAATAGTTCCCACATCAGAAGAAAGCGGTTCCGTGCTTCCAGTAATTTTTCGCACTAATGCTACCGCCTGATTTCCCTGCCAAATCATTGCCACTACGGGACCAGAACTAAGATATTTTGCATTCGCTTCCATAATCGCTTTGCCATTTTCCATATTAGTTGCAAAAGGTGATTGCAAACCTTTTTTTTCATAATTCTCTCTTGCTTTTCTACCAACCTCTTCCAGCCAAGCATCTCCTCCCACTTCATAATAATGCTTTATCGCCATTTCTCTAGTAGGAATTGCCATTTTTATACCAATCAATTTCAACCCGACCCGCTCATACCTTTTGACAATTTCTCCAATTAAACTTCTTTGCACTCCGTCTGGCTTGATAATCACCAGCGTTCTTTCTTTTGATGGATGTTGTTCCATAAAATTATTTTTAAATTATTATAAATTATTCTTTATTCTTCTGCTTTTTCTTTTTCTTTTATTTTTTCGTAAATATTTTTAGAAATTTCTTTTACCAGCTTAGCATCCGCTTTGAGCGTAGCCTTGGCCGTTTCGCGTCCGACTCCTAATTTTATCTCGCCAAAATTGTAGGAGTTGCCTTTCTTTTCAATCACTTCATATTTTACTCCCGTATCTAGCGCGTCTCCAGAAGCGCTAATCCCTTCATTATACATAATATCAAATTCGGTAGTTTTGAAAGGTGGAGCCACTTTATTTTTAACAATTTTAACTTTCGTGCGATTGCCTACAATATCTTCGCCTTTCTTGATTTGTGCACTTCTCCTCACTTCAATTCGCACTGAAGCATAAAATTTCAAAGCATTCCCACCAGTAGTTGTTTCGGGATTACCAAACATCACTCCAATTTTCATTCTGATTTGGTTGATGAAAATCACAGTGCAATTTGATCTGGCAATAATAGCTGTGAGTTTTCGCAGAGCTTGTGACATCAGTCGCGCTTGACGACCCATATGTGAATCTCCCATATCACCTTCAATTTCCGCTTTTGGCACCAGTGCCGCCACACTATCCACCACAATGATACTAATTTCGCCAGAGCTCACCAGCGTTTCCACAATATCCAACGCTTGCTCGCCATTGTCTGGTTGAGAAATCAAAAGATCATTAATATTGACTCCGATTCTTTTGGCATATTCTGGGTCAAGTGCATACTCGGCATCGATAAACGCCGCCACACCACCCGCTTTTTGCGCGTTAGCAATGATATGCAAAGTCAAAGTTGTCTTCCCGCTTGATTCCGGTCCATAAATTTCCACCACTCTTCCGCGTGGGATTCCACCTATGCCCAAAGCAATGTCCAATGAAATTGCTCCCGTTGGAATGGAAGCCACATCTACTCTTTTCACATCCCCCAATTTCATAATTACCCCTTCACCAAATCTTTCCTTAATTCCATCCACCACCGCAATTAATTTTTTGTCATCCTTTTCTTCTTTCATAATATTTTGTTTATCCCCCACCACTTTTAGCTTTTATTATTTTACTTAGACTATACAAAACCACAAATCATTTAAAAACTTTTTATAATTTTATTTTTCACAAGCTACAAGTGGTGGGGGATTAATTATTATTTTTATTCTTTACTAAATACCCGCCTCGACTCGCGGAAACGCTCATCGACGTGAGGCGGGCGGAATAAACGAACTACAAAAAATTTTAGTATTTAGTTTATTTCGTATTTCGTAAAACCTTACTGATATTGTATCACTCCACTAAAATTCTGGCAAGTGCTCCGTTTCTGGCGTAAAAATCGCTTCCTTAACCGCCCCTGAATTTGGACTAAGTGCTCCCAAATCTTGCCCATTGAGAGTAATGAAAGTTGATTTTCCATTCCCCGAACTTAGCACTATTTTTTCTTGCGCTTTGAAAATTTGCACTGCACCACTTAACATTGTTCCGCTAAAAACCAACTTGCCATCCGCCTCTGCACTTATCCAAACTGGTCCGGGTTCAACTTTGATTTCTATTTGAATTTCTTTTTTATTATCTAAATTAGAAATATTTTCATTTGCTTCCTGTTTTTGGTTTTCTTCTTTTTTTTCATAATTGGAATTAACATTCAAATTTTCAACTGCTTCTTTGTCAAATTTATTTATCGCTCTCACATTAATAATATTAAGTCCAGACTGTAAAGTCAAATTTTCCTTGAATCGACCATCGTCCCCCACCAAAACCGGTTGGCCATTTACAAAAAGAAGTGCCTCTCGATCTGTTATGCCTTCAATATAAACCGAATCTCCTGCAATTTGACTATTATCTTGAGGATTAAAGATAATCAAACTCGGCGCGCTAGCGAAAGAATTTATTTCCCGATAGAGCAAAGATAAGCTTAGAACAACCAACGCGGAAATTATTAAAATGGCTATTTTTTTAGGCGTAAAAATAAAAGGTGAAATATTTATCGGCTTTCTTTTTTCAGTATTATTTTTTTTATTTTTATTTAAATTTTCTTTGATTTCTTTTTCTCTTTCATAAAGCCGGATGAGAATATTTTCATCCACTCCTAAAAATTCGCCGTAGCTTCGCAAAAATCCCTTCACATAAACATCGGCTGGCAATTTTTCCCAACATCCTTCTTCCAAGTATTCCAAATAAGCCGGCTGAATTTTTGTCAGCCGAGAAACTTCACTAAGGGAAACTCTTTTGTCGCTTCTAAGTTTTTTCAATTTTTCCCCCAGTGTCAAAGTTTGAACAGTTTTTTTAGTAAAGCCATTCATAAAATTATATCTCCCATTTATCCCTTTTTTTCTGATCTTCGATTTTGTCTTCGTAGTTTATATTTTCTTGTTCCTCGACGCCATAAATTTCTCTTGGCTTAGCCCCGTCTGATGGTCCAATCACGCCTTTTTCTTCCAAAATATCTAGAATTCTAGCAGCTCTGGCATAGCCGATTCGAAATCTTCTTTGCAAAAATGAAGCGCTAGCTTTCTTGCTTTTTTTAATTTCTTCTTCGACTTTCACCAATAATTCGCTATCCTCTCCGTTTTCTTCTTCCGCCTTGAATTCTGTAATTTCTTTTTGAAAATTTTCTGTTATTTTTATTTCTTCCTCGTCTTCTTTTTTATCCTCTTTGTTTTTATCTTTTATAAAACTCACCACTCTTTTCACTTCCGATTCGCTAATGAAAACTCCTTGAATTCTTTTTGGCTTGGGAGAGCTAGCACTAAGGTAGAGCATATCCCCATTGCCGAGTAATTTTTCCGCTCCACCCATATCTAAAATTGTTCGAGAATCAATTTGCGTGGCTACTTGAAAAGCAATTCGGGTAGTAATATTAGCTTTGATGAGTCCTGTGATCACTTCTACTGATGGTCGTTGAGTCGAAACAATCAAATGAATTCCCACTGCTCGCGCCATCTGGGCAATTCGCACAATCGCCCCTTCCACTTCTTTGCCATGACTACCCATTAGATCCGCCAATTCGTCAATCACAATTACAATATAAGGTAAATTTTTCAAATCTTCTTCATAAGTTTCTTTAGTTTCCGAATCAGTCCGTTTTATTTTATAGCCTGAATGAAATTTTTCCCGATATGAATTTATATCTCTTGATCCGGCATCTTGGAGTAATCGGTATCTTCTTTCCATTTCTCCCACCGCCCATTTCAAAGTGTTAATCACTTTGCTGTTTTCCACAATCACATCCGTAAGTAAATGCGCTATTCCGTTATACAGCGAAAGCTCCACTCTTTTTGGATCAACCATAATAAATTTCAAATCTTGGGGAGAATTTTGATAGAGCAGTGTAGTGATGATTGAATTTATACAAACTGATTTTCCTGTTCCCGTTGCTCCAGCAATCATTAGATGAGGCATCTTAGACAGATCACCAAAAATACAATTACCTCCCACATCTTCACCTAGCGCTAAAAGTAAACTTGAAGTTCTTTTTCTAAATTGCGATTCCTCAATCATTTCCCGCAATCGAACAACCAGCACCGTCTTATTAGGAATTTCAATCCCAATCAAAGATTGCCCTGGAATCGGCGCTTCAATTCTAATTGGATGAGCGGCCAGCGCCAAAGACAAATCATTTTGAAGCGCTAAAATTTTAGCAATTTTTACTCCCACTGCCGGACGAAAACTATATTGCGTCACCGACGGTCCTATTTTAACTGTGCCTCTTTCTACTTGAATGCCAAAATCGTGGAGAGTTTTTTCAATAATCGCAAAATTATTTTCAATATCGCCCCCTTGAGCAGCGCCAAAAGTTTTTTCCAGCATATCAGCTGTTGGATAAGTCCATTTTGACTTGCCTGATTTTTTCGGAAATTTAAATTCTTTGGCAGGAAAATCCATATCCAAAGAACGCCTTTCCATTATTTTTTTTGGAGTGATTTCTGGCGTTATCAATTCCTGTTCTGCCAAAAGTGGAGAAACGAATTGATCGCGTCCTTCCACAAATTCAATTTTGCCGATATTTTTTTCTACTTCCGCCTCTTGCGAAATTTTTTCATCTTTAACTTCTAGCAAGATTTCTGCTTCGCTTTGTTTTATTTCTGTATTATTTTGCGTTTCTAATTCTATGTCGTTCTTCGTCTCTTCTGTATCCTCCTGTTTTTTAAATTTCAAAAAGAAATGCACGATAGAAAAATTGAAAGTCAAAATTATGCCTAATAAAAAAATAGCCAAAAGCACCACTAAACTTCCAGCTTCGCCTAAATATTTTTCTAAAAAATAACTCATTCCGTAACCAAGATATCCTCCCCCTTGACCTTGGCTGGCTACTTTTAGCATTTCTTCAGTTTTATAAAACCAATGAAAAATTCCCGCGATGCTCAAAAGAGACATTGTTAGACCGATAAATTTTGTCACATAAAAAGCTGTTTCCCGACGCAGTAGCAAAACTATTCCGGCAATGATTAGTGAAAGCGGAAAAATAAATTTCACATAGCCAATAAAATAGCCAATCATTCGATCCAAAAATCCTCCAAAAGATCCCGCCCAACCAAAAAACCCCAAAACAGAAAGCACCGCCAACGCAAAAAGAACCACCGCCAAAGCGCTTCTTTTGGCGTCCCCCTTGAGATTAATCCTTGGCTTTTTCTCTTTAGCACTTTCTTCTGAATTATCCTCTTCGATATTTTTATTTTTCTTATGTCTTCCCATATAAAACTATTCTACCACAAAATCTGAAAATCAAAAAACGCCCCTAAAATTAATCCTTGCGACCCACAAATTCAAAATAATTTTCTTTATTAATTATTTCAAAAGAAGAATTTTCATAATTTTTCAACCATTCCGCTGGAGCCTTAACTTGTTTCTTTTTCCATTTCATTTCATAACCAAAAAGTTTTCCGTCCTGCTCTTCTATAAAATCTATTTCTTGTTGATCATAAGTTCGCCAAAAATATTTATTTGGACGCAATTTTCGATGAGAATTTCTTTTTATTCTTTCTATGATAAGCAAATTTTCCCAAAGCGCTCCCGTGTCATTTCGAAGCGACAATAAATTAAAATTTTGAATCAAGCTATTTCTAATTCCCAAATCATAAAAATAAATTTTAACAGATTTTGAAATTTCTTTCCGCATATTCCGGCTAAAAGCTTTTAATGTAAAAATTATAAAAGACTGCTCTAAGATATCAATATATTTTTGCACTGTGAGTCGGCTTATCCCTAGATTTTTCGCCAATTCCGTATAAGAAACTTCTTGTCCAAGTTGAAGCGCTAAAAGCTTCAAAAGATTTTCAATCACGCTGGATTTATTAATTCCTTCAAAGGCTAAAATATCTTTATATAAATAATTTGAAACAATTTCATCCACTCTTTCTTTTATACTATCCTCATTTTCCGCTAAAAAAACTTCCGGATAAGTTCCAAAGCGCATAATATTTTCCAATTTGCCGTCTATTTCAAATCGGTTATATTTTTGTTCCAATTCAATAATTGAAAAAGGATACAGCGTAAATCTTTTTGCTCTTCCCGTCATTGGTTCGCTAGTTTTATTCGCCATTTCAAAACTTGACGAACCAGTAGCGATAATTTGAATTTCCGGGCAATGATCCACCAAAATTTTCAATATCGTTCCAGCATTGGACATTTTTTGCATTTCATCCAGAACTACCAATTTATATCTTCCTAGATATGATTTTAGCCGGTTTACTTCGGGAATTTCAAGATTTTGCCTCACATTGAGCAATTCACAATCAAAATAATTGGCTTCTTCGCCGTATTTTTCGATTATTTGCTTAGCTAGGGTCGTTTTTCCCACTTGCCTAGCGCCGTAAATAATGATAGCTTTGCCCTTAAAAAGCTCGGTTTCTATTTGTTTTTGGGCTATTCTTGAGATTATTTGCATAATTTTGCCTAAATTTGTTATTCTACTTACAATTTTAGGCTAAATTTTGATATTTGTCAAGCACCGTCCAAGTTTCCTAATTTCCTAAAGCGAAGCTTTAGGATGAATAATTTATAAAATTAGTATAAATTATGCGATTGCATTCTCAATTTTAAGCTGAATTTTGATATTTATTAAGCAACTGCGATTGAAGCCTACAACTAAAACCATCCGAATTCGTTTCGAAAATTAGGATTGATGAAGTGTTGGATTTGGAAAGATAATTTTTTTATAAATGCAAATCTTTATCCATAAAGCAAACTTTCGGTTGTTTTTTTTCAAAATCCCATGTATGAAGAGAACCACCTAGACATTCATTCCAATGATCACACTTTTGACATTTTTCACAAGCACTGCGATTTTTGTCTCTAAAAAATTCAAACTTATTATTCCAAATATCCGAAAAAGAATCTTTTTTGATATTGCCTTGGATAAGATTATTTTGCCTTGGAACATTTGGACAAACAAAAATATCTCCATTATGCAAAATACTTCCAATATTGATTCCTGTTCCGCAATAAAATAAATTATTTCTCACCTCTTCTTCAAATTCATCTCCCAAAAAATAAGCACAGCCAAAAGTAACTCTCATTTTTGATCTTGTCTTTCTTTTATTTTTTATAAATCGCAAAAGTTTTTCAAGTTGTTTTTTTTCAAGAAGAATATCGTCATTGCAAATAGTTCTTCCAATTGGATCCACATTTAAAAGACGCCAGTCACTAATACCTAGAGTAGAAAAATATTCATACATTTCATCTAAACTATCAATATTCTTACTATGAATAGTTGTTGTGATTCTAAGTGAATTTAAGAAATCAGCTTTTGCAAAAAGCTTAACGGCATTGATTGCTTTGTTATGAGCACCTTTCATGTTGCGAAATTCATCATGAATTTCTCCAATACCATCGATACTTATATCAACTGTCATCATTTTAGCCTCTCTGGCTTTTTCAACAACTTCTTGATTGATAAAAAATCCATTGGAAACCATCCCCCATTGAAATCCAAAAGAACTCGCATATTTCATAACTTCAAAAAGATCTTTTCGCAAAAGAGGTTCGCCTCCTGTGATTGCGATTGTAATCTTTTTGGCATCAAAATTTTTGGCAACATCTAAAAAAGTTTTCTTAATTTCTTCCGTGCTGACAACTTCTACAAAAACATTTTCTTCGGCACGACTTCCACAGTGTTTGCATTTAAAATTGCAATTCAAAGTGCATTCCCAAAAAAGATATTGGAGTTCATGTTTTTCGCGAAGGTACTCGCGATGTGTCAACCATAGACTTTGTCGTCCTAGTTTAAGAATCTTTTTCAACATTTTTTCTTTTTTTCCATCTAATAAAAACAATTATCCCCACTGTCAATGTTACAAAAAATGTAATTAGAAGAGCAAGCCAACTAAATATATTAAATAGTATCGCATTTGGACTTCCATACATAGGTATATTATGTCCGCTAGGAACTGTAAGCTGAGCAAGAGCATTAATTTTTCCAAAAACAAATGCAGAAAGTATTCCCAAAAAATACATTGATATTTTTTTAATTTTTTTCATAGTTATGTTTATTAAAATTAAATTATACAGATTTATAATTGTTGCAATTATTTCTTAAACTCGGGGACTCATAATTTTACATTTTGAATATTTTCTGTCGCAGCCAAACTCTTATTCAAATATAAAAAGTGTCCCCTCAAAACTTTCCTATTAGTATCATATTCCATAGGAAAATAATTTATATCTATTTTAGGATCTTCAAGCTTATTATCTGAACCAATAAGTCCAGTTATTAATATTTTAGAATCATCCAAGGCAACATCATAATAGGGAATTTCAATTAATGGCCATTTCCCTTTAAGTTGAGGGTCTTCTTCTACACCTTTTACACTATGCAATAATGGAGAAGGAATACTTTCTTCTGAAGCAATTATATCTGGCCCAAAAACTTTATCCATTTCTATTGAAATCGGCAAACTAATATAGAAACTTTTTTTACTTATAGGAAGAAAACTAGGAAAGCAACCAACTTTAATATTAATATCTTCCTTTAATTTTGGCATTCTAATAGAAAATCCGTATAGTGGATTACTCTTATCGGAAATAGCAAAAGTCCCGCCTTCCTTTGATACATTAAATATAACAGGTCCAGCTTCTCGGCATTTTTCAATATCATCCAATATTTTAATATAATTTTTGTAAATAGAAATAGCACCATATAAAGAATCTTTTGCATTTAACATCCATTTTGCGCCTCTTTTTTCAAGAGTATAACGCATTCCTACACCTGTTGTAGCCATGCTATCCTTAAAACCGTAGTCTATGGAAATGTCATATGCGGCCTTTTCATTTGTTTTTTCTATTTCTTTTGTTTCAATATTTTTAATAATTACTTTTTCATTAAAACCTCTTATTTTTTTATCAAAATTCATCGAGTCCTTAAATGACATATTCAATTCTCGTTGGAGAGTTTTTTCACAATCCGAATCGCAATATATATGATTAATCTCATATTCATAATCATTATCAAGCAAGCTTGTTTCAGCAAGTTTTTTAGCCACCTGAGCTGGCTCCTCCCATATTGCTTTATCCATAACAATATTCGGTTGTACTACAGATGCAACTTTTTTAGCTTGAGAATTAAAATTAAAAGAAAGAATAACTAAAAGAATCGTAATCGTACCAGTTATAATAACAATTCCAATTTTTATTTTTTTATTCATTAAATTTTTTATCAGAA
>Ga0210049_1002430_pt1 | contig 17336 bp, 14 predicted proteins | sample CryGeyCG2014_300_2_FD_183964 | JGI IMG/M metagenome (GOLD analysis project Ga0210049, IMG submission 183964) | Groundwater microbial communities from aquifer - Crystal Geyser CG06_land_8/20/14_3.00 (SPAdes) (version 2) | ecosystem: Environmental > Aquatic > Deep subsurface > Groundwater | place... | reverse complement strand
ATGGAATGAGCTGGCTCTGGATAGGGTGCGCAGGAATTCTCGCAAAGGCAATTGCTGGAAAAAAGAAGAATGCCATGTTCCTCGCAGAAAAGGTATCTGAGATAATAATGAAATACGGCGGGACATACGAGGTTTATGAGAAGAAAAGCGGAAGCCCTGTAAGAAGGATTTTTTACAGGAGCGAGTTCCCGTTCGCCTGGGCAGCAGGAATGTTCCTGTATGCGCTTAAAGAATCAGGGATAAAAAAATAGAATAAATCAGAATAAAAGAAAAAGCATTGAAAATTTGAAATCAGTTCTTTGCCCTGTTCCTTATGGCTGCCTGGGCTGCTGCAAGCCGCGCAATCGGGACCCTGTATGGCGAGCAGGAGACATAGTCGAGCCCTGCCCTGTGGCAGAAGTCAATGCTTTCAGGGTCTCCGCCGTGCTCCCCACAGATTCCAACTTCAAGATTCCTGTTAGCGCCCCGCCCCAGCTCAACAGCCATTTTAACAAGCTTGCCCACGCCCTTCTGGTCAAGTGTTGCAAATGGGTCATGGCTCATGAGTCCGTGCTCGATGTAGTATCTTATGAACTTTCCTGCATCATCCCTGCTGAAGCCAAATGTGGCCTGGGTAAGGTCGTTTGTCCCGAAGGAGAAAAACTCTGCTTCTTCTGCAATCTCGTCTGCAAGAAGTGCTGCGCGGGGCAGCTCTATCATTGTCCCAATCTTGTAGCTGAGCTTGACTCCATACTTTTTGATTGTCTCCTCTGCTGTCTTTTTCACTATTTCCTTCTGGTTTTTCAGCTCCTTGACATCTCCTACAATTGGTATCATTATTTCCGGCAGCACATTTATTTTCTCCTTCACAAGCTCGCATGCCGCCTCAAAGGCCGCCCTTGCCTGCATCTCGGTTATTTCAGGATATGTTATTCCCAACCTGCATCCGCGGTGTCCAAGCATTGGGTTGAACTCATGCAATTCTTCAACCCTTGATAGCAGTTTTTCCTTCTCTGCAATCTTCCTTGCATCCCCTTTTTTCTCTTTCATCACTGCAATCTCAACCATAAGCTCCTCCCTCTTTGGAAGGAATTCATGCAGCGGCGGGTCAAGGAGGCGTATGATTACCGGGAAGCCCTGCATCTCCTTGAGCAAGCCGTAAAAGTCGGATTTCTGCAGGGGAAGAAGTTTATTTAGCTCCTTCCTCCTGTCTGCCTCGTTATTTGCAAGAATCATCTGCTGCATTATAGGCAGGCGCTCCTCTGCAAAGAACATGTGCTCTGTCCTGCACAGCCCGATGCCCTCTGCCCCAAAATTCTTGGCTGCAATTGCGTCCCGGGGAATGTCTGCATTTGCCCTGACTCCAAGCTTCCTGAACCTGTCTGCAATTTCAAGTATTTTTTTGAAGTCACTTCCAAGTTCCGGCTCCACAAGCTTTGCCTCTCCAAGCAGCACTTCGCCTGTGTTTCCGTTTATTGTTATGGTGTCAAGGTGCCCTACTGTAATGCCGCTTGAGGTTGTGAATGTCTTTTTCTTCTCATCCAGCTTTATCTCCTCGCAGCCGACAACGCAGCACTTGCCCATTCCCCTTGCGACAACTGCAGCGTGGCTTGTGAGCCCTCCCCTCGCAGTCAGCATCCCCTGAGCAGCAGCCATCCCATGTATGTCATCGGGCGAGGTCTCTGCCCTTACAAGAATCACTTTTTTGCCTTCCTTTCCAAGTTCTTCTGCTTCATCAGCATCAAAGACCACGGCGCCGCATGCAGCTCCCGGGCTTCCTGCAAGCCCCTTTGCGATAACATTGACTTTTGCATTAGGGTCAATCCTTTTGTGCATGAGATGGTTGAGCTGCATTGGGTCTATCCTCATTATCGCCTCCTCTTCTGAAATCAGCTTCTCATCAATCATGTCAACTGCCGCCTTTACAGCTGCCTGAGCAGTCCTCTTTCCAGTCCTGGTCTGGAGCATAAAGAGCTTTCCATGCTCTATTGTGAATTCTATGTCCTGCATGTCCTTGTAGTGCTCTTCAAGCTTTTTCCTTATCTCAATAAGCTGCCTGTATGAATTCGGCATCTCCTTTTCCATCTCGGAAATCGGCTTTGGAGTCCTTATGCCCGCAACAACATCCTCGCCCTGGGCATTTACCAGATATTCGCCATAAAACCTGTTCTCTCCTGTTGCAGGATTCCTTGTGAATGCAACTCCGGTTGCGCTGTCGTTGCCCAGGTTTCCAAAGACCATCTGCTGGACATTCACTGCTGTCCCGAGTTCTGCTGAGATGCTATTCAGCTTCCTGTAGGTTACTGCCCTCTCATTGTTCCAGGAGTCAAAAACAGCGTCAATTGCCATTGAAAGCTGTTTTCTCGGCTCCTCTGGGAAATATGAGCCGGTCTCTGCCCTGATAAGCTGCTTGTATTTTGAGATTATCTCCTTCCAGTCCTCAGCAGAAAGCATCATGTCTTCCTTTATATTCCTCTTTGCTTTTACTTTTTCAATTATTCTCTCAAAACTCTCGTGCTTTATTCCCAGCACGACATTGCCGAACATCTGTATGAACCTTCTGTAGCAGTCATAGGCAAATCTCTCATTATTTGAGAGCCTGGCAAGCCCTGCTGCAGTGTCCTCGTTCAGCCCAAGGTTCAGTATAGTGTCCATCATTCCAGGCATTGAAATCACAGCCCCTGACCTGACTGAAACAAGAAGGGGATTGGCTGCATCACCGAACCTCTTGCCTGTGCGCCTTTCAAGCTCTGCTATTGCACCGTCAACTTCCATGCTGAGCCCTGGCACAGAGCCGCTTCTGAAGAATTCCTTGCACGCCTCGGTTGTTATTGTGAATCCTATCGGCACAGGAATTCCAATCTTAGTCATCTCATTAAGCCCTGCGCCCTTTCCTCCAAGGAGATTCTTGTCTGTCTTTGCATCTCCGAAAAAATAGACATATTTTTTTCCAGACATGAAAGATAATTTTCCAGTTTTTGGCATTTAAACACCTCTAAAGTCTTAATCTTTTTGCGATAAGAAGGTTATTTATAAATTTTTATAATAATCATTCCGGAAAAATTCGGGCTTTTCCAAGAAAAGATATATAAATGCGTTGGAGTCACTTTAAGCCATGGGAATATTCAAGGACATGCTGTCTGGAAGCGAGACCCTTTTCAAGAATTCTGTGGCACTTGACTATGACTACATGCCGAAGCTCATGCCATTCAGGGAGCAGGAGCAGATGAGGATTGCAGCCTGCATAAAGCCGCTGTTCCAGAATAGGAATGGCAGGAACCTGTTCATCTACGGCGAGCCGGGAATAGGGAAGACAGCAGCCTGCAGGCACGTGCTCTCCGAGCTGGAAGAGACCACTGACGACATTTTCCTGGTCTATGTCAACTGCTGGAAGCACAACACCACATACAAGGTGGTGCTAAAGATTTGCGACGAGCTCGGCTACAAGTTCACCCAGAACAAGAAGACAGAGGAGCTCTTTGACATTGCAAGGGACATAATAAACAAGAAGTCGGCTGTTTTTGTATTTGATGAGATAGACAAAGCAGAAGAGACGGACTTTCTTTACATGCTGCTTGAAGAGATTTACAGGAAGAGCATAATACTCATAACAAACCTCAAGGAAAACCTTTCAGGAATTGATATGAGGATAAAGTCGCGGCTGACTGCAGAGCTGCTGGAATTCAGGCAGTACGCTCTGGATGAGGTGAAAGAGATACTGAAGCAGAGGCGCGATTCTGCATTCTACCCTGGAGTGTGGAAGGATGATGCATTTGAGATAGTTGTTGCAAAGACATACGAGCTTGGCGACATAAGGACAGGGCTTTATCTGATGAGAGAGGCAGGCAACTCCGCAGAGGACATGAGCATCAAGGAAATACGGGCCGAGAATGTGAAGGCGGCAATAGCGAAGCTTGATGAGTTCTACATAAAGGAGAGGGACGACCTGGGAGAGGACGAGCAGATAATCATGAGGATAATAAAGGAGCACTCAGGTGAAAAAATTGGGGAGCTCTACAGGATTTACACTGAGCAGGGCGGAAAGTACACTTACAAGACATTCCAGAGAAGAATATCAAAACTTGAGCAGGGAAAATTTGTGAATCTTGAGAAAGTAGCAGGAGGCAAGGAGGGCAAGACAACAATAGTGAAGGACTCCTCAGACGCTAAATTAACTGAATTCTGAAATATTAAAAAAAATCAGATTTTGTGCGGCATGAGAAGCTTTGAGACATTCTTCTCCTTTTCTGCAATCCTGACAGTTGTCTTGATTATAGTGTCAGGATTCAGGGAGATTGAATCAATGCCGCAGTCAACAAGGAATTCTGCAAATTCGGGAAAGTCAGAGGGGGCCTGCCCGCAGATTCCCGCCTTCCTGTTGAACTGCCTTGCAGTCCTTATCACGCTTTCAATGAGGCGCTTGACCGCCGGGTTTTTCTCGTCGTAAATCCTGCTCACGAGCTCTGAATCCCTGTCAACGCCGAGGGTAAGCTGGGTGAGGTCGTTGCTGCCTATGCTGAAGCCGTCGAATATCTTGCAGAACTCATCTGCGAGGATTACATTTGAGGGTATCTCGCACATGACATACACCTGCAGGTTGTCCCTGCCGCGCTCGAGCCCGTTCTTCCTCATTTCCTCAAGGACCTTCTGCCCCTCTTCAACTGTCCTGCAGAAGGGCACCATGACTTTCACATTTGTCAAGCCGTATTCCCTTCTCACCTTGACTAATGCCTTGCATTCAAGGGCAAATGCCGCCTTGTATTTTTCGTCATAGTAGCGGGAAGCGCCGCGCCATCCTAGCATGGGGTTGCCCTCCTTGGGCTCGAACTCAGAGCCGCCGAGAAGCCCTGCATACTCGTTGGTCTTGAAGTCGCTCAGCCTGACTATAACATCCTTTGGATAGAATGCAGCTGCAATCATGGCTATTCCCTGGGCGAGCTTGTCTATGAAGAACATCTTCTTGTCAGGGTAGCCCTGGGTCAGCTTTTCTATCTCTTCCTTAACTGCTTTGTCCTTGATGTTTTTAAAATCAAGAAGCGCCTTCGGATGCACCTTTATGTATGAGCTTATTATAAATTCCTCCCTGGCCAGCCCTACGCCGTCATTGGGTATAAATGATAATGAGAATGCTTCGTCGGGATTTCCAATATTCATCATAATCTTTGTCCTGGGCCTTGGGAGCTCCTTAAGATTTATGTCCATCACAGAATACTTGAGGATTCCGGAATAGACGTAGCCGACCTCGCCCTCGGCGCAGCTTACTGTAACTGGCTGCCTGTCAGCTATCTTCTTTGTGGCATCAATGGTTCCGACAACACAGGGTATGCCAAGCTCCCTTGAGACAATTGCAGCATGGCAGGTCCTTCCGCCCTTGTTTGTGACAATTGCTGAAGCCATTTTCATTATCGGCTCCCAGTCAGGGTCAGTCATCTCTGTGACGAGCACCTGCCCTGGCTTGAATTTGCCTATCTCGTGGACACTCTTAATCACATTTGCGCTTCCAGAACCAATCCTGTCTCCAACGCTGGCTCCCTTCACTATGACGCGCCCCCTCTTTTTCAGGACATATCTATGTATAATGTTCGGGTCTCTTCTTGAGACAACTGTCTCAGGCCTTGCCTGGACAATGCAGAGCTTTCCGGAAACGCCGTCCTTCGCCCACTCAATATCCATCGGAACAGAATGCCCTTTTTTTGCAGTATAATAATCCTCAATTTCACAGCCCCACTTTGCGAGCGTGAGAATTTCGCTGTCCAAAAGGCAGAACTTTTCGCGCTCCTCCTGCGGAACTGAGCTGTTCTTTGTGAAGGCATTTCCCTCCACAGTGTAAACCAGGCGCATCTCTTTTGCGCCAAGCTTCTTTGAGATTAAGGGCTTGAAGCCCTGCTTCAGCGTCGGCTTGAAAACTATGTACTGGTCAGGGTTTATGAAGCCCTTGACAATGTTCTCACCCAGCCCGTATCCCGCATTTATCACCACTGCATCCCTGAATCCTGACTCTGTGTCTATTGTGAACATCACTCCAGAGCATGCCTTGTCAGAGCGCACCATCTTCTGGACTACAATGCTCAATGCTATTGAAAACTGGTCAAACTTCTTGTCAGCACGATAGGAAATTGCCCTGTTTGTAAATAATGATGAGAAGCACTTGAGACATGCATCGATAAGGTCGTCTGCTCCCCTGATGTTGAGGTATGACTCCTGCTGCCCTGCGAAGCTTGCATCAGGAAGGTCCTCTGCAGTGGCGCTGCTCCTGACTGCAACATCCGCGTTCGGACCGTATTCCTTGCAAAGCCTCTCATATGAGGCAATTATCTCTGTCCTGAGCTCATATGGAATCTCGGCATTCCTTATCATGGACCTTATCCTGTGCCCCTTGTCTGCAAGGGAGTTCATGTTCTTGGTGTTCAGCCTCTTAAGCGTCTCTGCTATCTTGTCCTTGAGCTTCGTGCGCTCTATAAAGAAATTGTAGGCAGTTGCAGTTATTGCAAAGCCGTTTGGGACAGGGACTTTTCCTTTCAAGAAGCGGTACATCTCTCCAAGGGATGCATTCTTGCCCCCAACAAGAGAAACATCCTCAATGCCTATCTCGTCAAACCAGAGAATAAACCTGTCCTTCTTTTCCATGATAGCAAACCTCTTTTTCCACATTAACTTATAATTATTACAGAGGAGATATCAGAAAGCCTTTTTATAAAGGTTTGTTATTACTGAAAAATGGGGCAGAATAATCTCATATCCTGTTGAGGATATCATGCGCGTCTGTGCTGGATGCAATGCTCCTCAACTTTGGAAAGAGCATTCCTGATTCAGAGAAAAGCATTGCCCTGAGGCTGGACTTCTCTTCATTTGTAACCTGGGCGAACTTGTCTGCATCAATCAAGCCATATGGATATCCTGGAAATGAGTAATCCCTCGAATTCTTCTGCAGGGCGTCTATTATTTTTTGAATGTCATAAAGCCCGTTTCGATAGACCTCAAACCTGAACGCATAGTTTGAGTTTGAGTTCAGCTTGATTATGTACATTTCTGCCTGGTGCTCAGGGCTCTCAATTTCAACAATTGGATGATAATACCATTCTGAAATTGGGGAAATCTCAGCAAGCAGTGGTATCAGGGGTTTTCCCTTTTTGGTTATCAGCCCTGATGTCTTTGCAAGGGCGCATACAGAAATTCCCTTTGATGAAGCATCTGAATAAAGCTTTTCGAGGAAATACTGCTCGCCCGGAAACATGCACTGAAGGGTGCCGTCAAGCAATATAAAATCCCCTTTCTCTAGCTTCTGGAGAGATGCCCTTGCAATTGAAAGCTCAAAGTAGCGCCTTATTATGTCGGCAATCCGTGAGGGGCTTGCCCGCTCTTTTCCTGACATTATGCTTTTCTCAAGCGGGTCAAAGGAAAAGCTTCCTGCCTCTGAGAAAAATGCCTGTGAATCTGCCTCTTCAACTCCAAAAAGCCCGCAGATTTCCCTGCCTGAAAGCTCATCGCCGCTTTTTGAGAAAAAGTTGCAGGAATACCTGAGAGAGCCCTCCTTTTCACCTGCTGAAATCAGGAGATAAAAGCTTTTGAGCCCGAATGCCACCTTCTGCTGTTCCCTGAAAACCGAGAAATAGCCGCGCACAAGCTGGAGGGAAATGTTTGGGGATGAGAAGAGCTCTGCATTTCCGCCATCGCAGAAAGAAATTCTGGGAAAATTGCCTAATATAACTTCTGGCGGCAAAAAGTTCTTCTGATTGATGGGCACAGCCCTGTAGCGCCTGTCTGGAAAAAATGCGCAATCCTCGAAGGTGCCTGCCCTCGAGGCGATGGCTATCAGCTCGGCGATTCTCTTGAACATGCGGCAGATTAGCCCCAGCAGGTTTTAATACTTTGCCATGATAAAATAGCAGGACTATGGGAAAAAAGCAAAAATCAAAGGGGAATGCTGCAATTGTAAACTCTCTTTCAATAATTTTCTCGATAAGCACGATAGTTATTGTGCTGCTTGCAAACTTTGAGATGTTTGCATTCAGCAGCAGCTATTACCAGAAGCAGTTTGCCTCTCTTGAGGTATATTCTGACTTTGAGATGAGAGGAATTTCAAGGCAGCGGGTAAACCTGTATTCTGAAAAGATCATAAAAATCCGCTGAGAGCGTCCTACTCCGGACTAAAGTCCGGAGTTTGACCGGACGCTCTCTTAATCGCGGATTTTTAGGATGCTAAAAGCGGCTTATCTCCAATCTGAAGATTGGAGTTTTGCCGCTTTTCTGCATAATATTATTCCTAACGGGCAAGGGGGAGTTGCCCGCAGGTTTCTTCAACAGCGACGAGGAGTCCCACATGATGGATGTCAGGCATCTGTTCCTTGCTGTCAACTATGCTTTCATTGCCGCCATTGCCCTCTCAGCAGCATCCATTGCGCTGCTTCTGGGGCTTTTCAAAAGACAGGGCGCAGGGAAGGCAGCTTCATGCTTCAGCAAGGCAGCAATCTCTGTAACGGCGCTTATTGCAATTGCCGGAGTCCTCCTGATTTTCCAGAAGAATTTTGAGCGGATTTTCATCGCATTCCATAAGATTTTCTTCCCTTCAGGAAACTGGGCTTTTCCAGAGGGAAGCACAATAATAACCCTCTTTCCAGAGGCATTTTTTCAGCATATTGCAATGAGCATATTCCTGCTTTCAGCAGCAGAGCTGGCAGTTCTTGCGGCTATTTCATTCTTATGCATAAAAAGCTAAAATTTCCTAAAGCTTTAAATATTACTATAATTAAGTAGTAACTATGACAAGGGATTATTTGAAAGGGAGCAATTACAACGACCTTTACCCTGAAGACCTGTATGAAAAAGTGAAAAAGGAAAAAAGGGTGAAAAAAGCCAAAAAGGTTTTGCTGGTGGGTCTTGCATTAGTTACAGCTCTTTCAGCAGCAGTCGCTTTCAAAAAGCCATATTACGAGACAAATGCAGGTCAAAAAACAAGTTCGGCTTACAATACTGAAGCGCTCGCTTATCCGGGTTTGGCTGCATCTGCAAATTTGCAAAGCATTTCAACTCAGCATAATTTAGAAAAGGCAGAGAAGATGTCTGTCATCGCTTCATCAGATAGCATATCCATCATAGGAGTTGGTGACATCATGCCTGGAACGAATTACCCTTCTTCACATTTGCCTGGAAAGAATATTTTGGGAAATGTAGAAGATATCTTAAAAGATGTTGATATAACATTCGGCAATCTGGAAGGCACTATTCTTAATAGTGGCGGAACGCCTAAAACAGGCGAAAATTGCTTTGCTTTCAGAATGCCGGATAACACCGTCGATTATTTAAAAGAAGCAGGGTTTGATGCGTTAAGCCTTGCGAATAATCACAGCAGGGATTTCGGAACTGTTGGCGCAACGAACACTATGAATTTATTAGACAATGCAGGGATTCATTACGCAGGCTTGGCTGAATGCCCATACACAATTTTTGAGAAAGAGGGTGTAAAGTATGGCTTCTGTGCCTTTGCCCCTGATTATAGTGGAACGATGCACTTCGCCGATGCCGTAAAAACCATCAAGTATCTTGATTCAAGATGCGATATGGTAATAGTTTCTTTTCATGTAGGAGCGGAAGGAAATGCTTGTCAGCATATAACAAGAAAAACAGAATATTTTCTTGGTGAAAACAGGGGAGATCCTTACCATTTTGCAAGAGAAGCCATAGATGCTGGTGCTGATGTTGTTTTTGGCGAAGGTCCGCATGTAACAAGAGCAGTTGATATATATAAGAACAGATTCATTGCTTATAGCATGGGCAACTTCGCTACTTACGGAATGTTTGATTTAAGCAATGCCTGTGGCGTATCGCCTATAATCAAGATAACAGTGGATAAAACAGGCAAATTATTATCAGGGAAAATATATTCCGTGAAGTTAGAAGGAAAAGGCGTGCCTGTTTTAGACAAAAACAATACTGCCTTGAAAAACATAATTCAACTTACGAAGGCAGATGTTCCGGAAACGCAGTTAATAATTGAAAGTGATGGGACTATTAAAGTCAATAAATAATGACTATTCTATAATATGATGGAGGCATAAAAGGAGTAACAAAACTCGCTGCTCGGAGCTACATAAAAAGCCAATTTTCGAAAGCTTTAAATATTACTACAACTAAGTAGTAACTATGACAGATTATTTTAAGCGCAACCTGGGAAAAGACCTCCGGCTAAGAACAATATATGAGAACACGCTGAGGGAGGAAAGAAAAAAGTCAGGCAAAAAAAGAGCCAAAAATGTAATTCTTGCAGGGCTCGCATCAGTCATAGCTCTTTCAGCACTAGTCGCTTTCAAAAAGCCATATAATGAAACAAATGCGAATCAAAAAACAAGTTCGGCTTACAATATTGAAGCGCACGCTTATGCAGGTTCAGCTGCATCTGCGAATTGCTATCCTGCCAATTTAGAATTAACAGTTGAAAACGAAACCATTGACAATAAAATCTCAACTGCGGCAACTGCTTCCAGAACTGCAAAAACAGAATCTGTGGCCAGTTTAAATTCAATAGATGGGATAATCGGCAGAATAACCCGCGAGATTCCTAAAGAAAAACTTGAATATTATATCAGCAACAAAAACATTGTCCACATGGATGAGAGCTACCTGCCGCTGATACAAAAGTTTGCCAGTAAAATTGACATTGCAAAAGTTGCTGCGATAATAGAGGCAGAAAGCAGATGGGACCCTACCTGCGAGTCAGGCTGCGGCGCCTACGGGCTTATGCAGATAATGCAGAACAGCTCAACTCCTTATGAGTGGAAGAACAAGACAAATCCTGAGTTGAATATATCTGCGGGGATAAGGATATGGAAGGCGAAGGAAAGCGCTTTGAAATTCTGCGAGCCGCCTGAAGAACTGAAAAACTCAGACAGCAAGGCATACTATTCTGCAATGTGGGAGCACTTCAAATTAACGGCAGTAGCATACAACAGTGGACAGTGGCCTGTCATAGATGCACTTGAAATGGCTGCTAAAAAAAATGGCAAGGAATATTGGAAGCAAACCTGGGCGGATGTGGCGCCATATATTGAAACTGCATGCAGCCAATATTACTATTATCCTGGAAGCAAGGCAGAGGAGATAAAGGGCTATGTCAGCAAAGTCACAAAATACTATTCCATATACAGCACAGAATTCACAATTGAAAAAATCGCGGGAAGCAGGGACTCAATTTCAAGCATCACAAGCCAGCTTGAAAAGAAGCTCGGCAATAATAAATGAAAAGAAAGATAATTAAAAAATCAAATTGTCAAAAGCCACCCATCACAGATGGGTAGCATATTTGAACAAGCCAAAATTAACAGCGAGTGGTTTTTGAGCACAAAAAATTGCTTTAGCAATTTTTGTGCAAGAAATCTTCGTCTTCGATTTCTTTGCACACAGAATTCCACTTGCTTCCCAATCAGAGATTGGTGGAATTCTGTTGTTTTGAGAGCTCAAATTCCCTCTCCCTTGCTGCGACATTCTTGCATACTGCCTTGAGCAGCTTTTCAGGGTCAACATTGAACTTTACCTTGCCATCAAGGGTTCTCACTGAAACTGTCTTGCCCTCAACCTCTCTGTCGCCGACAGTGAGAATCAGCGGGATTCTCTGCAGCTGGGCGTCCCTAACCTTGTAGGCAATTGTCTGCGCCTTGGAATCCACCTCTACTCTCAGCCCGGCATCTTCCATCTGTTTGTTCAGCCCCTGTGCATACTCATCATGCCTGTCCGCAACAGTCAGTATCCTTATCTGAACAGGCGAGAGCCAGAGCGGGAATTTACCGGCATAGTGCTCAATCAGGATTCCGAGGAATCTTTCCATGCTTCCATAAATCACCCTGTGCAGCATTGCGGGGCGATGCTTTTTGCCGTCCTGCCCGTCATACCACAAATCAAACTTGATGGGCATCTGGAAGTCCAGCTGGACTGTACCGCACTGCCAGGTCCTGCCCAGGCAGTCCTTTATGTGAAAGTCAATCTTCGGGCCGTAGAATGCGCCTTGCCCCTCATTCACCTTGTATGGCATCTTCAGGTCTTCAAGCGCCTTTCTCAGGTTTGCCTCTGCCTTTTCCCAGAGCGAAACTTCACCCATGGCATTTTCAGGCCTTGTTGAAAGTTCTACATGGTATTCAAAGCCGAATTTCTTGTAGAAGCGGTCAATCAGCTTTATTACATTCTCAACCTCCTTTTCAACCTGCTCCTCTGTAACATAGATGTGCGCATCATCCTGGGTGAAGCATCTCACCCTGAAAAGCCCTGAGAGCACCCCTGAAAGCTCGTGCCTGTGCACCAGCCCGAGCTCTGCAACCTTCATGGGGAAGTCCTTGTAGCTTCTCGGCTGTGTCTTGTAGACAAGCATTCCGCCTGGGCAGTTCATGGGCTTTACAGCAAATTCTCTGTTGTCAATCTTCGTGAAATACATGTTTTCTTTGTAGTGGTCCCAGTGCCCGCTCTGCTCCCAGAGGGACTTTGAAAGGATTATCGGCGTCTTTATCTCAAGGTAGCCAGCCTTCCTGTGCTCTTCCCTCCAGAAATCAATGAGCTCATTCATTATAATCATGCCCTTGGAGTGGAAGAACGGGAAGCCGGGACCCTCCTCGTGGAAGCTGAAAAGGTCAAGCTCCTTGCCGATTTTCCTGTGGTCGCGCTGCTCTGCCTCTTCAAGCATCTTGAGATATTCGTCCAGCATCTTTTTCTCAGGGAATGCAATTCCGTAAATCCTCTGAAGCTGCTTGTTCTTGGCGTCAGCATGCCAGTATGCGCCTGCAATCTTTGTGATTTTCACTGCCTTGAGAATCCCTGTTGAGGGCACATGGGGGCCACGGCATAGGTCAAAGAACTCGCCCTGTTTGTAAATTGAGATTTTGTCCTCGGGAAGCTCCCTTATCATCTCAAGCTTGTATGGGTTGCCCTTGAAGAGCTCGAGGGCTTTCTTCTTCGGAATCTCCTCGCGCTCAATCTTCAGGTTTTCAGAGACAATCTTCTTCATCTCTGCCTCTATTTTCGCAATGTCCTCTGGCTTGAAGGGCTCGTGGTCTATGTCATAGTAGAAACCCTCCTCAACAGCAGGGCCTATTGCAAGAAGCGCCTCTGGAAAAATGCGCTTAACTGCCTGCGCGAGAAGGTGGGCTGCGCTGTGCCTGAATATTTCTTTGCCCTCATCCGAGTCAAACTTGAGAAAGATGATTTTTGCGTTTCCGGAGAGTGTTGTTGTCAGGTCTGAGAGCTGCCCGTCAATCTTGGCAGCAATAACGTCCCTGATGCCGATGCTTTTTGCAATCTCAGCTGCGGAGATGCCGTCTGTATACTCCCTTGCAGAGCCGTCCGGAAAGGTTATTTTCGCCATTTTTTTCACATTTTTACATGTTAGGCATTCTTTTAGGAAAAATAAAAAATCCAAAAAGATAGCCCTGTAAACTAAAATTGCCGAGTGATATATAAAACTTTTGGGCAGAGGAGTGGCGTCACGAGGCGCATTGACTGCCCATTTTTTACAATAAATTTATAAACGATTTTGCCTGCCACAGGATAAAATGCTGGACAAGCTTGGAGACTCACTGAAGGGGGTTCTGAAGAAGATATCCCAAAGCATCTTTGTAGATGAGAAACTCATAAATGAACTGGTAAAGGAAATACAAAGGGCGCTGCTCCAGTCAGATGTTGACGTGAAGCTCGTCTTCGAGCTCTCCAAGAGAATAAAGGAGAGGGCGCTGAGGGAAGAGGTGCCGGGGCTAACCAAGAAGGAGCATCTCATAAACATTGTCTATGCGGAGCTTGTGAATTTCCTTGGGGGAGAGGGCGCGAAAATAGAGATAAGAAAAAAGAATTTCAAAATAATGCTTGTAGGACTATATGCCTCTGGAAAGACCACCCAGGCAGGAAAGCTGGCAAGGTTTTTCCAGAAAAGGGGCTTCAATGTTGCCCTGCTCCAGACAGACATATACAGGCCAGCCGGGTTTGAGCAGCTCTCCCAGCTGGGAAAGAGCATAAATGTTCCTGTCTACGGCGACCTTAGTGTAAAGGATTCTTTGAAGATATATAAGAAATTTGAGCAGGAGCTTTCAAAATATGACCTGGTCATAATTGATACAGCAGGGAGGGACGCGCTTTCAGAAGAGCTGATAAAGGAGGTAAGAGAGCTTTATGATTATGTGAAGCCGGATGAGAACCTGCTTGTCATAAGCGCAGACATCGGGCAGACTGCAATGTTCCAGGCAGAGCAGTTCCATGCAAACTGCAAGATAACAGGAGTAGTTGTGACAAAGCTTGAGGGCACTGCCAAGGGAGGGGGTGCAATCTCTGCCTGCGCAGCGACGGGAACTCCTGTGAAATTCGTCGGCGTGGGGGAGAAAATAGAGGACATCGAAGAGTTCAACCCGCCCGGATTTGTCTCAAGGCTGCTGGGTATGGGCGACATAAACGCCCTGCTTGAGAAGGCAAAGGAAGCAATCTCGCAGGAGGATGCCGAGTCCATCAAGAAAAAAATGCTTAAGGGCGACTTCAACCTGATTGACCTTTACGAGCAGATGCAGGCAGTGAGGAAGATGGGGCCATTGAGCAACATCTTCAATATGATACCTGGATTCAGCCAGGCGGCAATACCGAAGGATATGCTTTCTGTCCAGGAGGAGAAGCTTCAGAAGTGGAAATACATCATGGATTCAATGAGCAGGAAGGAGCTCGAGGAGCCGGACAGCGTGGGCTTTGAAAGGATGGAGAGGATAGCCAGGGGCTCTGGAGCCAGCATAAAGGAGGTCAGGGAGCTTCTGAAGCAGTACAAGCAGAGCAAGAAGCTTGTGAAGGCGTTTTCCGGCGGAAGCTCGAGGAACATGGAGCAGCTTGTCAGAAAGATGGGCAAAATGCAGGGAGTTAAGGGCATGAAATTAAAGTAATGAACAACTAAACTTCTAAAAATTACATCCTTCCAAGGAGGAATCCGAACAGGAGCCCGAGGATTATCCCAATTATGAAATTTATTATGCCCCTCTTGAAGCGCTCGTTGCCCATTTCTTCCTCTATCCTGATTATCTCTGCCTTGACCTTGGGTGATAATTTTTCGAAATCAATATCCTCCTCAGGAGCTAGCTTTCCCTCTGGCTTTCTCACCTGTTCTGGCCTGCTCTCGGAAACTTTCAGAACAGGAGAGAGCATCAGAGATGTGAGGAATTCTATCCTCTTGTCAACAATGGAAAATAATTCCTTGGCATTTCTTGCAGAGCGCATGCTTTTGGCCAGGCTGATATCGCCCACTGCGATTTCCACCCAGTTGACGAAATCGTTCCTCTTTGAGTTGGCATGATTGTAGTATATGGAAGGGTCCATGTACTTGAGGGCCAGCCGCAGGTCGTAAAGGTTTCTTACAACAACGCCGTTTCTGAGCACCAGCACCTTGTTTGTGTTTTTCAAGAAATCAACTATTTTGAACACCTCTTTTTCAAGCATTGAATAATGACAGCAATATTTAAACTTTTTCAGTAAAAAGAAGTGAAAATCAGAAAAAAAGGAGAATTACCACTCCTCCTCATCAGAGACGCCTTCCTCATCGCCAAAATCATAGCCGGGCTCGTCTGCATCGAGAAGGTCAGTGTCCTTTTCGCTCTCATCAAAAAGGGGGAAGGGCTCTTCCTTGTTTTCATCCTCATCAATGTAGAATTCCTCCTCTTTCGGCCCCTTGCCAAGCTGCTTGAATTTTTCGCGCTTGGACTTTTTTCTGGAATAGTGGGCTGCCTTCTGCGGCCTGGAATGCTTAATCTTCTTCCTTGCCTTGGTTGAAATCTTTTTGGGGGCGGATTTCCTTGCTGCCTTGGCCTTCCTCTTAACATGCCTGAGAGCCCTCTTGCGAGCTTTTTTCTTGGCAGGCCTTTTCGAGACCATAAAACCACCTCTGCCCATTTCTGAATGGCGCCATATATAAAATTTGCGATTTTTTATGCAAAAAAAGCATGGTAGAACTTTCATAAGTATAATGCGGAAAAATCTCTGTTTCTGCTGCAAAATCCGGCAAAAAGCGCTTTTTTTATGCGCGAAAGATTTATAAGGCGCCCAAGATTAGAAAAAGCCCATGGGAACTATAAAAGTCGCCCTGCCGCAGATAATGGCAAGATACAAGGCCACTGCTATTTACAAGCCCCTGTATGAAATGCTTCATGAGTGGTTTCTCGAATATGGATATGCTGATTATGCTGGCAGTGACAGTCATGACAGTTATATGGAGACACTTTATTCAATAGAGGAAAACCCTGGCGGTGATTTAATAAACATCTGGTGGCGGCTGAAGAAAAAGACCTCGAACTCAAGGATAACCTACCACCTGAACCTTGAGTACCTCGGGATTGCGGTAAATGACGTTGAGGTGGCTTTCAAGGACAAGAAGATGAAGGCGCAGAAGGGCGAGCTAAATATGTTCATAACCGCCTGGGTTGAGCTTGACTACAGCGACAGGTGGGACAATTCGCCCATAATGAAGCTGTTTCTGGACTTCTTCAGGAAGCGCGTCTGGAAGAATGAGATGGAGATGCACAAGAAGCTTTTATATGAGGAGGCATCCAAGCTTCAGGGCATAATAAAGAAGTACTTTGACCTGTACCAGTTCATACCTGAAAAGGACCTCTTTGAAGCTGAAAAGGGGTATGAGTAATCTGGAAAAATTGAAAAGCTTTAAAAATGGGCTTTTGAAACCACATGTCATGCCTCTGTAGCTTAGTAGCTAGAGCGACTGACTTGTAATCAGTAGGTCGAGGGCGCACATCCCTCCAGAGGCTTTTTCTGTATAAATCAAATTATAGGTGTTAAAAATGTTTATTTGAAATAGCGCTCAATATAGTCCTCAACAAGGTCCTTTAGAATCGCATATCTCTTGCATGTTGGCTCATAGGAAAGAATGTAGTCCCTTGTTGTCGGAAGGCCCTTGGTCTTTGGGATGCCCTCAGGAATTTTAGTGCCTTTTGAGAACTGCCTGCGGGTTAAGTCATGTTCAATACCATCAATCTTGTTGAAATAGTGCGATATCGTTTTTCCGCGGTCAATAACTTCAGCCCAGACAATCTCCCCGCTAAGGTAGTCCTGAATCACGCATGCAGTCACCGCGCACTGCCCCCAGGCAGGATTCTGGGGAGTCCAGTTTTCCGGGTCTGACGAGGTCTCTTTTATCCAGCATGAAAGCAGTGCCTTTTCAAGTTCTGAAAGCTCTACCATGCAGGTAGATAATTTGTTACTACTTAAAAATGTATTGAAAATAAATTACAGGTGCACTGGGCTGATACCGCCGTCTGGCTGAATCCCATAAAGTATAGATATTTTTGTTGTTTAAAATATTAAATCTTACTTATCTTTTACTAAAATTTTTAAAGCATGACTAATTT
>Ga0210049_1002428_pt1 | contig 17340 bp, 18 predicted proteins | sample CryGeyCG2014_300_2_FD_183964 | JGI IMG/M metagenome (GOLD analysis project Ga0210049, IMG submission 183964) | Groundwater microbial communities from aquifer - Crystal Geyser CG06_land_8/20/14_3.00 (SPAdes) (version 2) | ecosystem: Environmental > Aquatic > Deep subsurface > Groundwater | place... | reverse complement strand
CCGCTAAATAAAAATAAAGAAAAAACACAACTACTCCGGCTGCTCCTAAATAAAGAAACTGCTTGAAAGTTAAAGGTCCTACTATTTTTGCTTCTTTTTCAATAAATTGAGGAACTTGAAACTGCATGATAAAAATTTCTATTATTAGATTATATTATCACAACTCCTTCTTTTTTAGAATACCACAAACAAAAAAAGCAACAAAGGGATTGACAAAATTTTGGAGTGGTGATATAATGTAAAGGTCAAGGAAGAAAAGGATTTCCTTGGCTTCTGGGTAATCCCAGAAACATTTAAAATTAAATAAGGAGATGAAGGAAATGTGGTGGATTATAATAGTAGTAGTCTTAATAGGATTGTTTTTCCTCTTTTGTAGATTTACGAAGGTTGAGGAAGGAACCGCAAAAGCAGTCATGAGTTTCGGAGGTTTCCGGAAAATTATTTTTCAGTGGGGAAAACATTGGATGGATGTAGATTGGAATATCTGGAGAGAAGAAGAGGAGGGTAGCGCCGACAAAAAAAGAATACGAATTTGGAGCCAAAGAGTTTTTGGCGGCCTGTTTGTTTATTTTTGGCCCCTCCAGAAAATTCACAGGTATGTACATCGCTGGACAGATATAAGATTGAAAGATAGCAAGATGGAAGTTGAGTTCCATGAAAAAGAGGATTTCGGCCACGTCTTGCTAAAACCGGCAGTTTATGCTTTTAAGCTTACTGCCGTGGAAACCAAACCACCGGAAAGAATACCGGTAGATGTGTTGGTTTTAGCAACCCTCCGCATTCGAAACCCCTACCTGTTTTTATTTGTCGCTCCGCCAACTCCGATAGAAGACATTCTGGCAAGAATCTCGGCAGAAACAAGAGCCCTTGTGACCAGTTGCCAAATAGACAACCTCCTACAATTAAAGGGATCGTCTCTTTGGAAATTACTAAGAGGGGCAAAAGTAATTGAAGAGACTTTAGAAAAATGGGGAGTGAAACTTGCAGAGAAAGGAATTGAAATTCGAGAAATCGATCTTCCCCCGGAGTATCAAAAAGCGGGCGCAGCAAAAAAAGAAGAAGAAATGAAAGCAGCTGGTAGAGCTGAAAAGATAGGAGGGACTTTTATTTCCTCGGTGGCAAGAGCTGAAGGAAGAGAAGAGAAAGAGGTTCAGTCAGACTGCCGGAAAGATCCGAAAGATTTCTATGCAAAACATAAAATCATTATAGATAATATAATGAGTCAACTTTCGTGGGAAGAAAGAGCTGGTCTCAGGATTGAGACTCCTGGTGCAACCGGATTCGGTGGAGAGTTCATTCGTTTAATTGGAGCCGCGCTAAGAATGCCGATGGGAAAGTCTCGAGGGGAAGGAGAAAAAGGAATGCCTGAAGAAAAGGGAAAAGAAGAAAAAAAAGAAGAGACCGAAGAAGAGAGAATCAAGAGGTTGATGGAGAAAACTAAGGAAGCAGTAGAAGCTCGCAGAGGCGCGAAGGCAAAGTAAACAAAATAAAGAAGTAAACAAAATAAAGAAGAGGGTTAGAAATAGCCCTCTTTCCATTTATTTTGAAAGATATTAATCTTGACCTGTCTATTTTCCAATACTTAATATTTTTTAAATTTTTCTTTACTCAATTGGTTCACGATAAGTGTCTGGCTTCCTAGGAAGAGTTGGTTTAGTTTTCTCCACTTCTTTAGCAGTTGGTATCTTTTCTCTTTCTCCAAAAGTTATTTGGACTAAACTAAGAACCTTCTCCTCCAAGTCCTTAGCTAATTCTTTAGCAGTTTTTCCCGGAATACTTAAGCGTTCCTGGAGAGCAGCAACGAATGCGTCTTCACTTCTGATTTTTCCCTGAGCAACTTCTTTAACTGTTTTGGCTATTTGGCGACCAGGAAGACTTATAAGTCTTCCTTTAAGTTCGTTTTTTTCTTTAAATGTTAATACTTTTGCCGATGAGCCAACTTCTTTAATCAGTTCTTCCAGCGTTTCTAACCCATACTTTCCTACAAGTGAGCGAATGATAGAACTAGCTTCTTCTGGAAAAGTTATTCCATTATTTTGATTTAATCTAAGGTTTTCCATAGGTTTAAGCAGTATAATCTGGATGAGTCATAATATGATGCATCTTCGCTGCTAAATTATTAGCTTCTTGAGTTTTCCCCGCCACCAATAGATCATTAACTTCAGTAGCGAGGGTTTGAAAATTATTACTGATTATATTTTGCAGGGTATTCTTTAACTCAGAGCTTCCCCTATCTCCTGTTGTGGTAGTTTGTTTCCAACTCATTGCTCTAAGTACATCTAAGGTTATATCATCAGGCCGAGCTTCGCTTGCGAACTTTCTCGGATCTAATCCTCTAACTATATCTCGGAGACTCTTCCCTGTCATTCTCGCCCGAGTTGCAAAAGGTAAACCTTCTAATTCTTTTTTTTCTTCTTCGTGGCGTCTCTTTGCATAACCTATTAATGGCTTTGCGGCAACTCCAAAAATTTTCCTTCCAGCTGCCCAACGGCCAAGCCGTTCAGCTCCTTTTGGAATTTTTAATCCCTTTTCTATTCCTCTTCCTGTTTTCTTTGCTGTCCAAGCTACAGCTGTTTTTGCTCCTTTTTGGGTGGCAGTAATAATCCCAGTAGCTCCCATAGCTGAGGTGGTGAGAGCCACAAAAAAACCGGCAATAAGGAAGCCAATCCCTATGCTATAAGGTAAAAGTTGATTCATCATCTCAGCTATGGGAGCTGTCGCTTTTTCTCCCATATCAAACGTCCCACCCATTACCTTTCCTTCCCAAGATAGGAGTAAAAGGTGACTGGATAGCCAGAGAAAAAAGGCGGCAGCTACTCCGATAATAGACCACTGAATAAATTGATTCCACCACGTGTTAAATAGACCCCGGGTGGCTGGTAGAATATAGCAAAAGAAAGCAATAGGAGATAAAATTACTAACATCCAGATGGCTATGTATCGTAAAATAAAAAGAAAGCTAAAGAGAAAAAAGATGGAGCCACTTATAAAGCCGAAAACGATTAGGAAAAGGGTCTGAGCAAAAGGGAGAAAACTTAAGTCTCTTGACCAAGCAGCGGAGTCAAGAAGGATAGTTAGTTGCTCATGCCATATCGTTGCCACAAAAGTAAAATCAATCATATCGCCTAAAAAGAAATGCATCACGATATTTGAAGCATCAACAATCAGGCCCAAAATAACCGGGGTGAAATTAATTAATAAGGCTATTCCGATTAAAAGGGGTAAAGTTTTTTGCCATTGGTATTCCCTAATTTTTAGAGCAGTAGCTAATCCAATAATAACTAAGACGATAACAAAACCTATATTGGCTAAATCTCTGGTTAATGCCCAACCGACCGCGAGAAATTCGTTTCCAGCTGGATTAGTATAAGAGAGAGAGATAAATCCTGGCGAGGTAACTACGCCTAAGATAGCAATACTCATAGAGAGAAAGGTATTTGCCAGAAGTAAGGGTATCTGAAGAACGGCCACAACAATAGTCAAAGTAAGATTACCGATTGTCGCCCCTAATATCGTCTGACCAAATGAGGTGAGGAAAACACTTGAAACTGCAGTTATACCAAGAAAAATAAGAACTGGCACAAAAGCGAATGCCCGGTCGCCAAACCACGATCTTCGTTTAGGGAGAGGGGAAGTCAGGATTAACCGTTTTTTATTCCATTTAAGATTTAGGAAAAAATTTTTTATTTTTTGGGTCATTAGATTATTGTAGCATAAATATTAAAATTGCTAATACTCAATAACTTTTTGTTAGATTTATCCAATCTTTTATAAATAAGGTTTCAGCTCTCCGATTGGGTTGAATATTATTTTTTAGAAGCCAGGATTTAATTCTTTCCTTGTCTAACTCTAGCTTTTTTGTCAGATTGTTGGCAAGTTGTTTTCTTGGCTGAGAAAAGCCAGCCTTAACAATTCTAAAGAATTTGCGTGAATCCGTTTTCTTATCTGTGTAAGTCGGTGTAATCTGAAGAATCGCACCGTTAACTTCTGGCATAGGCCAGAAAGATTTTTTTGAGACATAACTTATAATCTCGGGTTTGGCATAAAACTGAACCGAGGCTGCTAATAAATTCATATCCGGGGGTTTAGCGCAAATTCTTTGAGCCACCTCTTTTTGAACTACTAAGAGCATTAATTCTGGCGGGAATTTCGCTTCAAGGAATTTTCTGATTACCGGGGCACTAAGATAAAAAGGCAAATTAGCCACCACTTTGTAGGGTTTAGCGTTTAGGGTATAGGGTGTAGGTTTTATTTTTAAGATATCGGCTTTAACAATTTCAATATTTTGGAAATCTTTCAGTGTTTCTTTTAAAATTTTTACCATTTTAGAGTCTTTTTCTACAGCGATGACTAATTTTGCTTTCTTAGCTATTTCCTGGGTTAAAGTTCCAATCCCTGGACCAATTTCCAAAACAATGTCTTTGAATTGAAGCCGAGCCTCTTTTATGATTTTTTTAATAACTGCTTTATTAATCAAAAAATTTTGGCCAAGTCCTTTTGAGGGGCGAGCCCCATATTTTTTGAGTAGATTTTTAATAACTTTCTTGGAAGTTAAATCCATTTATTCACTTTATCATATTTTTTGGGCTTGTGCCCAGTAGTAGATTTTTGACTCGCTATGCGAAAATTAGTTTTTCCCTTAGAAAAACTCAGTCAAAAATTCACTACTGGGTGTGGATAAAGCTCTTGACTTCCGGGCTCGAGAGAGTAAACTGGAGGAAGTGGTCGAAAAGGTAGATAAATTAAAAAAAACTATTCCTAAACCACTAAAAAAAGCCCTTAAATGGCTTTTCGGCCATTTAAGGGAAAAAATACACCGGATTATCCCCAAAAACAAGGGATCTTTAAAAGACCCTTTCTTTTATTTGGGGGTAATTTCAGTTATTTTACTTTCAATTCTTTCTTTTGCCCCTCACCACTTTTGGCCAGAAGTAAATTCAATTGCGATAGCCAAAAATTTGAATGCTTCTCTGATTGAACCAAGCAATCAGCCAGAAAATGGCGGGGAGCCATTTTTGGGGCCGATTAAAAATTCTTTAGAAGAATCACCTGATTTTCTTTTAATTCAAAAAAGTAGTCTCGTTGCTTTCTCCCCTCCAATTTTAGTTACCCCTCAGGTTTTAGGGAGTATATTTGGAGATTCTGAAAGCGAATTGGGAACCACTACCCGGGAAGAAATTATTGAATATACGGTCCAGCCCGGTGATACTCTTGGGAGTATCGCTGCTCATTTTAACATCTCTCTTAATACTTTGCTCTGGGCAAATGATTTAAATCAAAAATCAACGATTAAACTTGACCAAAAATTTCTCATTTTGCAAGTTTCTGGAGTAATGCATTTAGTAAAAAAAGGAGATACAGTTGGCAGTATAGCTGAGAAATACAAGACAGATGCCGAAAAAATCATCGAATTTAACGATCTTTCTGGCGACGGAGACATTGTAGTGAAAGAGGTTTTGATAATTCCTGACGGCAAACCACCTGTAGTTTCGATTGTTCAAGAGGAACCGCCGTCTCTCTCTACCAGTAATTCTTACGATAAATCTCATACTTATCCCTGGGGCCAATGTACTTGGTGGGTGGCTCAGAGAAGAACAATTCCTGGCTGGGGCAATGCTATAAACTGGTTAGACGAGGCAATCAGGTCTGGTTTTAAAGTTTGCAAGGGAAGTAATTGTATCCCCCAGGTAGGGGCAGTAATTTCTCTTAGCGGCAATAGATATTATGGCCATGTGGGCTATGTGGAAGAAGTGAGAGGAGATAAAGTTGTTTTTTCAGAAATGAATTATATTGGCTTGGGAAGAATGAATTATAGGACGCTGAGAATAGGGTCACCTTCCATTAAAGGATATATTTATTAGGCTTCTCTTATTCTATACATTAAAGCTTCACTTAAATGATTATAAGAAATACTTTCTGAGCCATCTAAATCAGCAATGGTTCTGGCGACTTTTAGAACCCGGTGATAACCCCGGGCAGAAAGCTTGCCAGAATCAACGTAGTTTCTCAGAAGATTTTGACCTGCCAAATTTAATTGGCAGTATTTTTTTATTTGGGAGAGCTCCATTTCAGAATTGGTTTTTTCCTTCTTAAATCTTTCTCGTTGAATCCGGCGAGCGATTTCTATCCTTTCTCTTATTCTCAAACTCCTATTTTCCTCATCCGGAGCTGCCAGTTTTTCGTATTTTAACTGGGGAACATTAATAAAAAGGTCAATTCTATCCATCAGAGGCCCAGAGAGTTTTCGACGGTACATTGAAATTTGAGAAGGGGTACAATTACATTTCTTTTCTGGATCACCGTAGTATCCGCAGGGACAGGGATTGGTTGCCGCTACCAAGGTAAAGCGGGCTGGAAGGGTCAGGGAATGCCTCGCTCTTAAAACTGTAATTTTTCCTTCTTCAATCGGCTGGCGGAGACTTTCCAGAACGTCCCGATGGAATTCTGGAAATTCATCCAAAAATAGAACTCCCCGATGAGCCAGGGTTATCTCTCCTGCCCTGGGAGGATTACCGCCGCCGATTAAGGCAACTTCTGAAGAAGTATGGTGGGGAGACCTGAACGGTCTAAGGTTTAAGAAAGGCCTTTCTTTTGACAGAAGGCCGGCCACACTATAAATTTTTGTAACTTCTAAAGACTCTTCAAAAGAAAGAGGAGGCAAAAGAGAGGGAATGGCTTTAGCCAGAAGGGTTTTGCCGGCGCCCGGAGGCCCCTCCATTAAAAGATTATGAGCTCCGGCAGCAGCAATTTCCAAAGCCCTTTTGGCATATTCCTGTCCTTTAATGAATCCTAAGTCAATAGGATAACTCGGTTTTTCAAAAAAATCCTCAATTTTTACTTTAAAGGGAGATAGCTGAATTTTCCCTTCTAAATAATCAATAGTTTCTTTCAGGTTTTCGACGCCAATTACTTTAAAGTTTTTTCTGTCTGGACTTGAAGCTTTGGTAAAAACCAAAGCAGCTTCTGGAGCATTGGCTTTGGGCAAGATTATTTCAGAAAAATTTTCTTCATTTTTTACTGCCAGAGCAATAGAAAGCGCTCCTCTAACCGGTCTTAATTTTCCATCTAAGGCCAGCTCACCTAAAAAAATTTTATCTTTCGGGTCAAATTTTATCTGTTTTGAAGCCACCAGAAAGCCCAAAGCAATAGGAAGGTCATATAAAGACCCTTCTTTTTTTAAATCAGCTGGAGCAAGATTTACCAAAACGCGGATTGGCTGATGATGGGGAGATTGAAAGCCAGAGCTTTTTATTGCCGCCCCCACTCTTTCCTTCGATTCCTCCACAGCTTTATCTGGCAGTCCAACAATTTCAAAATGCCTCAATCCATATGAGGCATCTGTTTCTACTTCAATAATTTGAGCGTCAAGGCCAACTATGGCAGCTGAGAAAATTTTAGATGGCATTGTTTTATTATACGCTAAGATTACAGAAAACAAAAAGCCCATCGCTGGGCAGTTTTTTATTTTTTACTTTAATAATCAATTTGGGTTAAAATATTATTGTTTTTTCTCATTTTATTCTTCGAGCCAAATATTTAAAGGTATTCCAGATTGTTTTATCATACCCTTCAGTGTCCTTGGTTTGAAAGTTTTGCTACCACGAAAAGGAACCCGAACAATTCTTGGTTGATTCCCATATTTTCCAACATAGTAATAATGGCTTCCCTTGACATGCAAATAAACAAAGCCATATTTTTCCAAAAACTCCACCACATCTGTAAATGTCCAATTGAAAATTCGTCTCGGCATATTTAGGAAACATAAGCTAGAGTTCTAAATTTGAAAGGAGAATATCCAAAAGTATAAATTTCTTCAGGCTTGGTAATTTCTCTTGCCTTCTTTTCTTCTAGTTTATCCCATAACTTCTCGTATTCTAAATCAGATTTCTGATTTAATGGATGTGGCCTTATCTTTACTTTACGAGCAGTTTCAACATATCCTTGAATTGCCTCAAACAAAGAAGCCATTACTTTTACTGGATTATCCCCCTCTTCTACTATATTAAATTCTAAAGCCACCCCATACCAAGTGTTGTTTTCTCTAAAAATAATATATCGGACAGAACCTTTATTTAGTGTATTTTTATACTTCATATTTTTATTATATCACATCTCACTCTAGCAAGTTGTGGATAATTTTGTCAAGTTTTAATTAAACTTTTACTTTCAACTCAAACTTAAGATAATTGTTGGAGTATTGTCCGTGGTCTCTCTATTTTAACACAGTTAAACCCCGAGAGAAAAACTCTCGGGCAAGCAAAATTTTATTCAACTGATTCTTTAACCCATTTTAGAAATTCATCATTGCCATCTATTCTGAAAAATGCAATTATTGGACATTTATCACTATGAACTTTTTTAACTTCGGAAATGATTTTTAACTTATTTTTCATCAAAGAAAAAGCTTGGATATTATAATATTCTTTTTCAACAATTTTACCTTCCCACCAATATCTTGAGGGGCCTTTTATAATCAGAGAACCTGCAATAAGTCGTTTCTTAACTAAGGTATCCGAAATCTTATTTGCTTCTCCTTTGGTTGTTGCATTTATTAAAACTTGGCAAAATTCTTCTTTCATATTTTTATTCTATCAAAAAATCGCCATCTTGGCGATTTTTAATCAAACTCCACTTTTAATCAAGCTTTAGCAAATTGGTAAGGTATTGTTTGTCCCGTTAGAAATCTTTGATTTCTTTCGAGGTCTATGATTATTGACATTTTCCTTCTTGTTTGGTAGAATACAAAATCAAAATAAACCATTGGAGGTATGGTTATGTAGTTCTTAAGAATTTCATATTTACTACAAAGAATAAAAAGAAAGGAGGTTAAAAGGAAATGGCTGACGAAAAGATTGAAAGACGGATTAAGTTTATTAAAGAGAGAGTTGGTGACGACGTCCTTAAGATTCTTCAAGAAAGAGGTATCGATGTAAATGGAGCATTGGCACAAATCGTAAGAGGGCAAGTTCGGATAGATGATACCATCGAGCAAGAAAAGCAGTCTGCAACCATAGAGGGACTTCCTGTGGAGAATTGCATGACCTCTGAATTGGTTTATTACAGTTCTTTTGGTAAAGGTGAATCTTCCTATAAGGAAGAGCTAGAAAGACGGTTTAGATTGCTCAAGTTGACACCTGAACAGGCGAGGCAGTTTGTTAATATGGAAACCTCCATCATTGTTCGGTGTAAAAAATTGCTCCCGCCAACAGGATTAGCATACCATTATTTCTTGATGGATGGTGTAGCTATCGAAAATTTACCTTTTCCCGCCGATTGCCTTGCCTCGGAAACTATTGTTTTAATTGATGATGCTGAATCTGCTTATGTTCGTGATCATAGCTGGCTTTCAAAACCAACTTGGGCTGCGGTTTGTTATATTCTTGGAGAAAAAGAAAATCGCTGGCGCCCCTATGATATAGAACTCGTGAGACGACTTCTTCAAATCGATTTTGAAGGATGGCAGATTGCTACTTTCAGGAGAAATGAAAATATGATTCTCGAACGTCTTAAGTGGCGATATGACGATAACCTCTCGTGGCAAGAAAATACCGTTTTCAAGCCACCAAAAACGAGGAAGAACGCCAAAAAGCCGCAGAAGCAAAAGCACAGTTGAAGAAGGCGCTCGAAAAGTGATTGATTGACGCAAGGGCTTAAAAAGCTCTAGGCTCACCCCTAACAAGGTGAGCCTATTTTATTTTTATTTGTTTTTGCTACCGAAAGAAGTTCTGTCTTCAAGAATACCTTGAATGTTTTGCTACGGCAGTCGATTCTTCCACAGCTTTGTCTGGCAGACCAACAATTTCAAAATGCCTCAATCCATATGAGGCATCTGTTTCTACTTCAATAATTTGAGCATCAAGGCCAACTATGGCAGCTGAGAAAATTTTAGATGGCATGTTGATTTTATCTTTGGCATTTTAGACAAAATCTGGCTTCAGGACAAACCTCGAGGCGCTCTCGGGAGATTTCCTTTCCGCACTTCTCGCATTTCCCATATTTCCTTTTTTTTATTTTCTCTAAGGCAAGATTAATGTCCTTGAGTTTATTTTCAAGGATGAATTCAATCGGGAGCAAGGCTTCGTATTCCTCGACTTCATCTGCTTCCTCTTCCAAATTACCACCATTGAATTTTGGGAAACGAGTTTCCCAATCTCCGGCCAGTTTTTTGTCTTTTTTGGCAAAACTTTGAAGCTGTTTCTCAGTTGAAACCTTTTCCTTTTCTAATTTTTCTTTTATTTCTTTAATAAAAAGTTTTTTTCTAAACATGATTAACGAAGCCTATCAATTGTTTTTTTCATACTTTCCAAAGAGCTTGTGAATATAAAGTAATTATCTGTTATTAGATAACAGGCCCCAAAATCTTCCTGGGTAAAAGTCTGGCAGCGAATAACTCTCTGCTGGTAGGTGGTTCTGGCAAAGTAATCTTTGAGAGCCGGTTTTTCTTTACCCAAAAAAGTGAAAAAACTTGCCGAATCTGTCTCCATTGTATCTTCCCAGAATCTTAGAATTTCTGGCAGCCCTTCTTTTGTCTCTATTTTCGTCACCAGGCTCAGTCTGTTGCCCTCTTTTTGGGAATAAATAAACAAAGAGAACTCATCACTTAATAATTTTGAATAAAAATCTTCTGGAGTTTTGACCTGAAAAGTATCAAAAAATTCTTTCAGACCGAGGACTTTTTTCTTAGTTAAATCTTTTATTATAATCCTGGTAAACTGGCCTTTTTCTAAGCCTTCTTTAAGAATCTGAGAAAGGTGGATGATGGTTTCTTCTGATTTTGTAATTTCAAAAGTTCGAATTGCTTCAACCGAGATTAAAGCTTCGGGAATAGCTATTTCCGGGACAACAATAATTTCAATTTCTGGGGGCGGGGACGGCGGGAGCGGTGGTTTTCTGATAAAGAGGAACCAATACCAGAAAGTAGAAATAGCAGCCAAGACCGCCAGAATTACGAAAAAAATTATAAACCTGGCCCAGAATTTTTCTCTTAAAGAGGGTTTTTGAGGAAGGGGTCGGAAAATCTCGGTTGGCCGGAAAGGGACAGAGGGTTCTTCAATTTTAAAAGCTTCTTTGATTTCTTTCTTTTCACCCTGAATTCTTTCTAAGAATTTTTTCCTTTCTGCTTCTTCTCTCTTTTGAATTTCTGATAATCTTTCTTTTATTTTCTCTCTTTCTAATTTTTCTTTTTCTGTTTCTTTAACTTCTCTCTCTGCTAAAAATTTAGCTCTGGTTTTTCCTAATCTTTGTTCCTCCTCTAATTTTAATCTTTCTATCTCTTTTCTTTTAGCTGTTTCATCCTCTTCTCTTATTTTAGCTGTTTCTTCTATTTTTTTTCTTTGCTCTTCCTCTTTTTTTAATTTTTCTGCCTCTTCTTTCCTTACTTCTTCTTCCTGGCGGAGTTTCTGCAAAAACTCCTCTTTTTTCCTCTTTTCAATTTCTATTCCTTTTTTTCTCAATTCTTCTTCCTCTCCTCTTCTTTTCATTGCCCCTTCCAGCTTTTTCTCCTCAATTTCGTCTTTTTTCAATAAACGATTAATCTCTTCTATCTTTTTTTGGAGGTCGGCCTCTTTATCTTTTATCTTTTGATAAGCTAAATCAACCTCTCTTAATTGGGTCTTTATTTTGTTAATTTCTTCTTCCCATTCCCATCTTTCTTTTTCTGCCTTTCGTCTTTTTTCTTCTATCTCCCACCTCTTTGTTTCTATTTCCTTTCTTTCTTTAGGTGTCTTTGCTTCCTTTTCTTTTTCTTCAATACTTTTTTCTTCTCTTTCAATCTCTGTCTCCTTTTCTGAGACCTGGTCTAAGGTCTTTTCTAATTGAGCTTCTCTTTCTGAAAGCTGATTTCTTTCTGTTTCCAAGGGTTCTTTCTTTTCCTGGAGCTTCTCAAGCTCTTTTCCTAATTCAGCTTTTTCTGTTTGTAATCTTATTTCTTCCTGCCTGTCTAAGATTTTTCTCTTCGCTTCTTTAATTTCTTCCTCTTTTGTTAGGAGTTTGTGATATCTTAAATCAACCTCTCTTAATTGAGCTTTTATTTTGTTAATTTCTTCTTCCCATTCCCATCTTTCTTTTTCTGCCTTTCGTCTTTTTTCTTCTATCTCCCATCTTTTTGTTTCTATTTCTCTTCTTTCTTTAGGTGTCTTTGTTTCCTTTTCTTTTTCTTCAACAGCTGCCTCTTCTCTTTCAATCTCTGTTTCCTTTTCTGAGACCTGGTCTAGGGTCTTTCCTAATTGAGCTTCTCTTTCTGAAAGCTGATTTCTTTCTGTTTCCAAGGGTTCTTTCTTTTCTAAAAGTTTCTCAAGTTCCTTTTCTAATTCAGCTTTTTCTGTTTCTAATCTTATTTCTTCTTCCTCTCTTTCTTTCTTCCCCTCTTTGGTTTTCTGTAGTAGCTCTTCTTTTTTTCTAATTTCCTCTATTTTTTTCCTTCTTTCTTCAGCTATCTTCCTTATTTCTCCTAATTTTTTTTCTTCCTCAGCTCCCTTTAGAGTTTCGATTTCTCTTTTAGCTCCCTCAATTCTTTCTCTTTCCTCCTTGGCCTTTCTTTTTTCTTCCTCAATTTTCATCTTTTCTTCTTCTTTCTGCAGCCTTTCTCTTTCTAATTTTTCTTTTTCAACTTCTTCTTTTGTTCTTTTTTCTTCTATCTCTTTTCTTGTCGTTCCTTCCCTGGCCATAACAATATCTCTTTGCATCGTTCTAATTTCCTCCCTTTTTAGAAATTCTTTTTTTTCATTCATAGTTATTTCGTTGCTCTAGGCGATGAGAACTCCGTTCTCATCTTCACCTTCGCCCCGCTATGCGTGGCTCGGTTTTCGATGATAAATTTATTCTTCCTTGTTCATCGATTGAGATTACTTTTACCTGTAAATTATCACCAATTTTAACCACATCTTCAACTCTTTCTACTCGATAAGGCGCTAGTTGAGAAATGTGAACTAGGCCTTCCTGGCCCGGCAGAATTTCGACAAAAGCTCCGAAATCCAGAATCCTTTTTACCTTACCCTGAAAAATTTCTCCAACCTTAACTTCCCTGGTAATATTTTTTATCCAGGAAAGGGCCTTTTCAGCCGCTTCTTCTTTTTCTGAGGTAATAAAAATAAAACCCGAGGGCTGAATATCTATGGTTACTCCGGTTTCTTTAGTAATTTCGTTGATTATTTTTCCCCCAGGACCTATCACCTCCCTGATTTTTTCCGGATTAATTTGCAAGGTAAGGATTCTGGGAGCGAAAGGAGAAAGTTGGGCCTTGGGTTTTGGCAGAACTTTTTGGATTTTATTCAAAATTTGGAGTCTGATTTCTTTTCCCTGAAGCAAAACTTCTTTTAAAATCTCTGAGGTAATGCCGGCAATTTTTACATCCATTTGAATAACGGTTACTCCTTTTCTCGTCCCTGCCATTTTAAAATCCATGTCTCCATAATGGTCTTCCGGTCCCTGAATGTCGGTTAAGATTTTATAATTACCCTTTTCATCAATCGCCGAAGCTTTCTTGCCCGCCGTAGCTTCAGCGAAGGCGAGAGCGAAGGCGGGACCCTCTTCCATCATCAAACCTAAAGCGATTCCAGCCGCCGCAGCTTTTATTGGCACTCCGGCATCCATTAGGGCCAGGGAAGAGCTGGAAACCGAAGCCATAGAAGTTGAACCATTAGAGGAAAGAATTTCCGAAACTATCCTCATTGTGTAGGGAAATTCCTCAAAACCGGGAATCAGGGGCAAAAGGGCTTTTTCAACTAACATTCCGTGGCCAATATCTCTTCTTCCCGGACCTCGCATCGGTCTAATTTCTCCAACCGAATAAGGAGGAAAATTATAATGGTGCATGAAGCGCTTCTTTCCAACAATTTCCATTCCTTCCAATAATTGTTGGTCCCCCGGCGCTCCCAAAGTTAAGATGGACAGAGACTTTGTTTGGCCTCGGCAGAAAAGGCCGGAACCATGGGTTCTTGGTAAAAGCCCAGCTTCAAGATAAATTTCTCTTATTTCATCTAATTTTCTGCCATCCGGCCTTTTTTCATTTAAGATAATATTTTTATGGATTAGTCTGGAAATTTCTTTTTCAAAGAAATTCTGACCATATTTTACTTTTTCCCCGCCTGGATATTTTTCTTCAATAAAATAAGAAAGCTCCTCTTTAAGTTTGTTAACTTCTTTCATTCTTTCATCTTTGGTTTTTTGATAAAGAGCATTTTCCAACCTTTCTCCCAGAAATTCTTTAATTTCTTTTTCTAATTCCAGGTCTTTTTGGGGAGTTTCAATAGGAATTTTTTCTTTCCCAATTTTTTTTATAATTTCTTTTTGAAAATCATAAATCTTTTTTAAATATTTTTCAGAAAATTCTAAAGCTTCTGAAATTAAATTTTCTTCTACCTCCTCAAAATTCCCTTCAATCATATTAACTAAAAATTTACCATTACTATCAAAACCGGCAGAAAAAATAAGGTCTATTTCGCTTTTTTCTCTATCTTCATAAGTCGGATTCAAAATAAATTGACCCTCTTTCCTGCCAACTCTAACTGCTGCCAGGGGACCTGACCAGGGGATGTCAGAAATTGAAAGAGATAGGGAAGTAGCGATTAGCCCAATAATATCAGGGTCGTTCTCAGCGTCCCAGGAAAGGACAGTGTTAATTACCTGAACTTCTCGGGCCAAATTTTCTGGAAATCTTGGTCGGATGGCTCGGTCAATCATCCTAGCTGCACAAATAGCTTCGTCTGAAGGCCGACCTTCTCTTCTAATATATCTGGCACCGCGAATTTTGCCGGCAGCATAATATCTTTCTTCATAATCAACAGTCAGAGGAAAAAAATCGACTCCTTCCCTTTTAGATTCCGACATTACAGCGGTGGTCAAAACCAAAGTATCGCCATAGCTGACTAAAATATTACCATTAGCTTGTTCAGCCAGATTTTTAACTTCAACGCTTAATTCCCGATCATCGAGTTTTAATTTAAATTTATTCTCCATTCTTATTTTTTAAGTAAATATTTTTCTGGATTTTTTTCTAAATCAATAAATTCATCAGCTATTTCTTTCAGGCGAGCCGAAGCCGATCTGCCAAAGGCAATAATTTCTACTCTTTTTCCCTGATTTTTTAAATACTCAACTAACTGAACGAAATCGCCGTCCCCTGAGACCAGGATAACGGTATCAACACTGGGAGCAATTCTTATAGCATCAACAGTAATTCCAACATCCCAATCAGCTTTTTTTAAACCGCCGTAAAACTCTTGTAAATCTCTGACTCTGGTTTCAATTCCTAATTTGGTTAAAGCTTCGAAAAAAGGTTTTTCCTCTCCGGTTTTTGTTCTGACAACATAAGCAAAGACCCGAATTAAACTCCTCTGGCTAACAGCTGATTTTAAGATTTCCCGGAAATTAACCCTGGCTTTATAGAGATTTTTGGCAGAATGGTAGAGGTTCTGAACATCAATTAGAACTCCTACTCTTTGACCAATATGTTTAATTACCATACTATCTTTTTAGTCCTATTTTTTTGACAATGCTATTATACCTCTTTTTATCTTTTTCTTTTAAATAATTTAAAAACTTTCTCCTTTGGCTGACCATTTTTAATAGACCTCTTTTTGAATGGAAATCTTTAGGATGCGATTTTAAATGTAAAAGCAATCTTTTGATTTCTTCTGAAAGCAAAGCAATCTGAACTTCGGGAGAACCGCTGTCTGTTTCGTGGAGTTTATATTTTTTGATTAATCCCTCCTTTTCTTTAGAAGTTAACATGTTAATTCCATTCTACAACTTAAAAAATAAAAAGGCAAAATCGCCTTTTTGTGCCCCGTCTTGTTTCGCCATAAAAAAATGAGATAGATTAGCTGTTATTCAATAAATCTGAAGGTGGAAAGAATTTGGCGGGTTATTTGCTCATAATCAATAATTGTCATTGTTTCAGGATTTGTCCTTGTCGTAGGAAAAACCATAATACTAAAAAATAATTTGCTTTTTGGGTACTGAATTAGATAAAAAATATCGCCCGGTCCGTAAGATTCTATCAGCTGAACTCTGGTAAATTTATTGGAATTAAAAGTAAGAGATTCAACTGGACCCATACTACCATTAACCGACACAGGGATAGAATTAATAGCGTCCTGGATATTAGCATGAGGCCCCATTTTAAAATTGAAAAAGCTGATTCCATGTTGTTTGAATCCTATCTCACATCCTATAGATTCACTTTTAATTACAGCGGCATTATCGAGACTTCCAGGACAATTCTCATCGAATATGAAATCGGGTGGATACTTGAATTCAACCTTATACTGCTCACTGTGGTAAGTTTTCCAATCGGCAGTTTCGTTTTTAATTACTTCCTTAACTGCTTCCTCCGGCGCCTTTCCTTTCTCTTTCGGTACCCACCAATACTGCCAAGCTAAAATTCCTCCGGCGATTAAAATTATTAAGACAACTGCCGCAATTAAAACTTTAGTAAATTTTTTTATAAATTTTTATTTCAAAAAATTAAAAGTAGAAAGTATTTGGTTAAAGAGATTTTGTGTATATTCGCTTTTCTGGTTTCCAACACATTCGTCTATGGTTAGAAAAGAAACTACGACGTCGGGCACATTTATATCATGCCCACTTGCTACAAAATAACTTGAGGCACAATATTTTTGAGGGAAATTAGCTTCCTTTTCCGTGAGTTCGAAATCCGATAATTTTATAGCTTGTTCTTTACCGAGATTCACTCTTTCAATATTAACATTAATTCCTTTTGTTATATTTTTCAGTGCAGCTTCTAAACCTTCTATTCCGTCGATTGCTTCAAAATCAAGCGGAATGTTGTTTAATTTATTGACCGGTTTTATGATCACCCCATTTTTGAAATCTGGAGACGGATAGTAATCAGGAACGATGGAAGAAGTAGGAAAATAAATTTCTTGCCTGCCGCCACCGCCAAAAATTATTTTTTCCTCAAAAAAATCCGGGTATTTAATTTCATACCATTCATTATGATAAGTTTTCCAGCTAGCAGTTTCATCTTTAGCAACTTCTTCTGGCGACTTTATTTCTGGGATTTTAATCTCCTCTTTTGGCATCCACCAATACTGATAAACTAAAATTCCCCCACCAACAATAGTAGCTAGAATAACAACAATCAGAACATATTTCCAATTAACTTGTGGATCTTTGGAAAAATTCATATTTCTGTTCTGGTTGGTTTCATTTTAATTTCGGACCCTCAAATTGATTAAATCTTTTTAAAAATTATAAAAATTTTCTTTTACTAAAATGTGGTTCGAACCTAACATTTCCTTATTGGTGCCCCCACCAGGACTCGAACCTGGATTTACGGATTAAGAGTCCGCTACTCTTCCAATTGAGTTATGGGGGCCT
>Ga0210049_1002423_pt1 | contig 17354 bp, 17 predicted proteins | sample CryGeyCG2014_300_2_FD_183964 | JGI IMG/M metagenome (GOLD analysis project Ga0210049, IMG submission 183964) | Groundwater microbial communities from aquifer - Crystal Geyser CG06_land_8/20/14_3.00 (SPAdes) (version 2) | ecosystem: Environmental > Aquatic > Deep subsurface > Groundwater | place... | reverse complement strand
CGATGATCGATTTCCCGGCGCCGGTCTCCCCGGAGATCATGTTCAGGCCCTCGTCGAAGGCCACCTTCAATTCATCGATGATCGCAAAATTACGAATGTTCAGTTCCGCGAGCATCTTGTCCCTTCCGGAGAGCCCCCGTCGGGGAGCCGCCCCATCCCAACTTTGTCCGCAAGATCTCCAGATAGTCCCGGTGGGGGGAGGAGACCAGCGTGGTGATGTACCGTGATTTCCGGATGGTGATGCTGTCCCCGTATTTCACGGTAAAGGAGACCTGTCCATCGAGCGTTACGGTCGCCCCCTGTTCCATCGTGCTCAGCATCACCCGGACGACCGCGCTTCCCGGCAGGATGACCGGCCGGTTCGTCAGGGTATGGGGACAGATCGGGTTGATCAGGATTGAATTCAGCTCGGGGAATACAATGGGTCCGCCCGCGGCCAGCGAATAGGCCGTGGAGCCGGTCGGCGTCGCAACAATGAGGCCGTCGGCCTTGAAGGTCGTCAGATAGCGACCGTCCACCATGGTCTCCAGCTCGACGATCCGGGAAAGATTCTTCCGATTGATCACGACGTCGTTCAGGACCGACCCTTCCCGGAACGGCTCCTCGCCCCCCTGGATCTCCACATCGAGCATCATCCTCTTTTCGACCTGAAAATCCCCCGCGAGAATCACCTCCATGGCGCTGTACATCTCGTCGAGGTTCACCTCGGTCAGATACCCGAATACGCCGAGATTGATCCCAACGATCGGGACATCCCGATCCCGGACCAGGCGGGCCGTTCTGAGGATCGTGCCGTCGCCGCCGAAAACGACGATCAGATCCACCAGCGTCCAGAGCTTCCCTTTTTCAACGCCGGGAAGGCAGCCGATCTTCGCGGCGATCCCCTCCTCGAGATAGACCTCCAAGCCCCGTTTCAGCATCCACTCGCGAAGGGCGGCGGTGTATTCAGGCGATTTTTCCTTGGCGATATTGGCGACAATTCCGACTTTTTTGATCAGCATCTGATTCCTTTAGAACAGATTTGCGCCTTTCCCTATCACAAAATAATCCGGGTGTCCATGCGTATGATGCAGATCACCCTTTGGAAATAAACTGCCTTGCTGCAAGCAGCGGGGTAGTGGATGTCATTCCGTGCTTGACACGGAATCCAGTTTCCTTTCCTGGATTCCCGCTTTCGCGGGAATGACAGAGAGGGTCCGGAATGACAAAGTAGAGGCATTTTTCAAAGGTCTCACCTCGGGGAATGGGCCCGAAGAAATCCGGCAAAATCGGCCGTCCGCCGATCGAAAAGCCGGTGCGGGTCACTTGGACTTGACATTATCGGGACAACTGGGTTAGTGTCGCCCGCAAAGGAGACACATATGGGATTGTTGAAGGGAGCTGTCACGTTTTCGCGGTACCGCATCGTAGGCGCCCTGCCGGACCATTTCCCCGACTTCTTCAACGAGCGGATCCGGCGCTACGCCTTCCAGACTGTCTGGCGCACCACGGACGAAATGGCGGCAGGCTGGACCTCTCTGGAAAATTGCCTGGATACGGATTTCGCCTACGCCTCCTACGCCCAGGGGCGGTACATGCTCTTTTCCCTCCGCATCGACCGGAAGTCGGTCGCCCCTTCCCTGCTCCGGCTCCGGATCCTGGAGGCGGAACGGAAGCAATTAGCCGAAAGCGGACAGAAGAAGCTCTACCGGGAACAGCGCGAGGCGATCCGGGAGTCGGTGCGCCTCGAACTGTTAGGCAAAACCCTGCCCGTCCCCTTCTTTCATGAGATCTGCTGGTCCGTCCCGGATCATGTCGTGACCTTCTGTTGCCTCTCGGACAAGGTGGTAGGAGAGCTTCAGGAGCTTTTCCGGGAATCCTTTTCGCTTGGCCTCTCTCCTTATGCGCCGTGGAACGCCGACCAAGCGGGCGCGAATCCGCAGGGGGCCGCCGCCGGATCCAGTTCCCGGGACGTCGCTCTCCCGCCGCTCCCGCCGGGGGTCGATCCGCTGACCGTCGGCCGGGAATTTTTGACGTGGCTCTGGTTCAAGAGCGAGGAGAGGAACGGGATGATCCGGATTCCCGGCGGCTCTGAAAGCGAGGTCGTTTTCGTGCGGCGCCTCGTCCTGGAAGCGGGCGAGGGGGAGTACGCCGAAACGGTCGTCTGCCAGGGGCTCCACGCCGACCTCAAGGAGGGGAAGGAGGCGCTGCGTCAGGGAAAGAAGATCACGGCGGCGCGCCTCCGGATGGCCCACGACAAGGCGGAGTGGGAATTCACCTTCAAGGCGGACCGCTTCCATTTCCAGTCCATGAAACTGCCGTCCGTCGCGGAAAGCGAGGGGGAAGAGACCGACCGGGAGGGGCAGATCCTCGAGCGGATCTACCTGATCGAAAAGGCGGCCGGGATGATGGATCAACTGTTCCGGTCGTTTCTGGACCTCCGGCTTTCCGACGGGTGGGGAAACGAACAGACCCGCCTGCAGAAGTGGATCGCGCAGGCGAACGCCGACTGAGGAGTACCCTGGCGCGGGGCCTGCTTACCGCTTCCTGAAAGCGCGGACCAGGGTTTTGCTGTACTGCCGGTAATAGTCCGTTTCTTCCGGGGCCGGCTGCGCCTGCGCGGGCGCCACGGGCCAGCCGGCTCCTCGCTCTTCAATGACTTGCGGCAGCAGGGCTGCAAACGCCTCCGGCGCCAGCGGCTTGACGACGAAGCGCGCGGCGCCCAGGCTCAAGGCCAGTTCCTCATCCCGTGAATCGGTGTAGGTGGCGGTGTAGAAGACGAAGGGGATGTTTTGCAGCCGCTCGTCCTTCCTCCATTCACGGTAAATATCAGCCAACTTTTCTCAAGGTACTCGATATAATTCTTGACCGTGCGGCAGAGGGCAAAACCGTCCATCACCGGCATGAGGATATCGGAGATAACGATGTCGGAAGGTCGCTCCGGGCCCGCTCCAGCGCCTCGACGCCGTTTGCGGCCGTCAGAACATCGTAACCTTGCCCCGTAAGCACGGTTTGCAGCAGGTAGAGATTCTGCTCATTGTCATCAACGATCAGCGCTTTTTTCATGATGTCTCCTCCTCCTAAATCCCCCTCAATCCCCCTTTGTCAAAGGGGGATGTCCCCCTCTTTGGAAAAGAGGGGTTAGGGGAGATTTTCGCCTTTCACAGATATCTTTCAATATCCTTGATAAAGGTTTCCGGGTTGATGGGTTTTTCTATATGGCCCGTGCACCCGGCCGCCAGGGCCTGCTCGCGGTCTCCCGTCCGCAAAGGCGGGCGAGGTGACGGCCAGGCTGATCAGCCAGGTGCGGCGGGATACGGCGTTGCCTGCGAAATTCATAATTTTCCCATGATTTTTACTGAGCATGACGACCTCCGTAAACAGCCACCATCAGGTGTTCCGGCCCTGTCTCGGGAACGGGGTGCACCTCAGCCGGAATCCATCGCCAATTCTCTTTCACGTATTTCTTTTCTCTTTGCAGGTTCGCCTTTAGTATGTTAATGTCTTTTAACATGAAACCGGTTAAATTAACACGACATGCCAAGAACAGGATGCGCCTGCATGCGGTTACGGAAAGCGAAATCGTATCGGCAATCGAACATCCCGAGTTTTTTGAAGTGTCTGGCGGGGACAGAATGAATGTGTGGATAAAAACTCCTGATAAATTTTTACGGGTAACATATAAGGACGAAAAAGACAGGTTCCTGGTCATTACGGCTGTAAAAAAGAAGACAGGATGGAGGTGATTTGCGGTGAAGATCGAATATGATAGAGAGGCGGACGCTTTATACATACAGCTTAAAGAGGCCAATATCGACGATAACATAGACATAGAGGAAGGGATCACCATTGATCTTGACGAAAACAGGCATCTCATCGGCATAGAGATACTTGATGCCAGTAAAAAATTATCGTTAAAAGACATTGCCAACATAACTATCTCGAACCTTCCTCTTGAACAGCCTGCAACATCGGCTGCCTGATTTCGTTTCCAGTATTCCCTAGTAGCCGCATCCTCTTCGGATTCCCCCGTATCAGAGCCTGCCCCGAACTCGATCCGGGGTACGGGGCAGGCTGTATGTCAAGCACGGAATGACGTGAATAGTCGGGAGCTGTCCCCCCTTTCTAACTATATTCCTCATAGCGGTTCTCGTAAGGCCCGCAATGCCTGGCTTGATGTCCGGTTTGCCGAAGTGGAATTGCGCCCCCCCCCCAAAGGTTATTCTGAAACCGTCAGGGTGTGGGCGGTTTATGTCCTGGAACGGGAAGCAAAAGACGAACCCATTGAATGGATGCTTCTCACCACGGTTCCTGTAGAAAACTTTGCGGATGCCCAAAAGCGGGTGGAATGGTATTCGGGACGCTGGGGCATCGAGGTCTTCCACCGTACCCTCAAAAGCGGTTGTCGGATTAAGGACCGCCAGCTCGAAACAGCCGATCGTCTGGAAACCTGTCTCGGTGTGGATATGGTGGTCGCCTGGCGCGTCTATTACCTTATGATGCTCGGCAGGGAGACGCCCAACGCACCCTGCACTGTATTCTTCAAGGATATCGAGTGGAAGGCTCTGTGCTGCTATGTGAACAAAACGCCCATTGCGCCCGATAAACCCCCTACCATACGCCAGGCCGTATTTATGGTTGCAGGCATGGGTGGCCACATGGGAAGAAAAGGCGACGGCTTCCCTGGCACCCAGACCATCTGGCGCGGCTTGGTAAGGTTGGATGCGGCATCTGAGATGTACGCTATCCTTACTCAGCAATTTTATCTTCCTCCTATGCAATCCGGCCCCTGACCCCCTGTGTCAAGCGTGTATCAAGACCAGCCTTGATGGGGAGGGAAGTTTGATGCAATATCCTCCCTTGAAGGGGAGGGATTGGTGTATGCAATGAATTCAAGAATATACAAGAGCATTTTCATCCTTCGTTGTGCCCGAAATCACGGGCATAGGAAGTTCTTTGGAGAATGGATCAACAAAAGTCCCGGCGCCGGCCAATCCTTCTACGGCTTCCCGGGGGTGAATTTCCGGATCATGCGCAGCATCTTTTTATAGACGGGCATGGCCTCCCGGATCTCCCCGAGGGCGAGCCGCGCGGCGGTCTCTCCCTCCTGGATCAGACCTTTTGCGCGGGAAAAATCGCTCCAGTGAAGGTCTCCGATCCGGGGCCGGATCACGACATCGGCTTGGAGCAGTTCCGCCTCTTCCAGTTTGTCGGATGTAATGTCTCCGGCCCTGTAGAAGATCTCCTGCGCCGTTTCAAATTTCCCCGATACATTCTTCTCCCGATCCACGACCACGGCGATGACCGCATCCGCACCCGCTTCGCGGGCGGCCAGAACGGGAACGAGACTCGTGATCCCGCCGTCCGCCAGCAGCCAATCCCCCAGGCGGACCGGATCGACCGCTCCGGGGACGGCGCAACTGGCCAGCACGGCCTGCCGCAGGGAACCTTCCGAGATGACGATCTGTTTTCCGGTGATCAGATCCGTCGCCACGGCGTAAAACGGGATCTTCGTCTCCCAGATGTCGATATCGGGGATGAAGTAATCGATGAGGGCCTCGAAATCCTTCAGGGGAAGAATGGACGGTTTGACAAAGGCGCTCAGCAGAAAGTATTTTTGCCGGATGGCATTTCGGGTCTTTTCCCAGAAGGTCTTCTCCTCGGGGTTCATCGTGAGCCCGATCTCCCGGAGGGTAGAGGACTGAAATGCGGGGCTCAGGATGTAGGCGTCGACCCTGCGGTAGATCTCCTGCGGCGAGGCGCCAGCCGCATAGGCGGCGCCGATCAAAGCGCCTGCGCTCGTGCCGGCAATCAGATCGATCGTGATCTCCTCCTGTTCCAGGACCTTGAGCACGCCGATGTGGCAGAAGCCGCGAACGCCCCCGCCCCCGAGGGCCAATCCAAGCTTCTTCCCGGTCCATCTCGTCATTTTCGCAACCTCCGCCGGCTTCCCATTTTCCGGAGCAGAACCTACTTCTACTCCGTCACATAATCGCATCCCCCTCCTGCCTCCCCCTTGAAGGGGGAGAAACCCAGTATTTCCCCCCTTCAGGGGGAGGGCCAGGGTGGGGGTGGGAAAAAAAAGTAATAGGATGATATCATATTAACTAAATATTACCTCCAATATAAATGTATATTGACATGCTGCGGTATTTGATATTCACTCTTTATAAGAACGGTGTATAGCCTGCAATATTCGGAGAAACCGTTCTACTCGACTCAATTCAATTATCGAACGTGAGAGGGTTCATGGGATTTCGGCTTCTACGTTACCGGCTTGTCGTCGTAAGTCTTTTCGTGGTTGTTCTTGCGAGTTGTGGTGGAGGAGGAAGTGGTGGTGGGAGTTCTAGCCCACCGCCCCCACAGCCGCCAATTGTTCAATCCTCTTCGGTATCTTTGAATGTGTTGGGCGTTGCCGCCTCGGCCGTGACCGGCTCTGTGAACGCCATCGATCCGCAGAGCCTCCCACTTACTTACTCGATCAAAACGACGCCGCAGTTTGGAATGGTCTCCATCACTTCCAGCGCAGGAGTCTTCACATACGCGATCGCTGGTCATACTCAAGCGACCAGCGACTCATTCACAGTTACGGTGTCGAATGGACAGGCTCAGTCCACAGCGCAGGTTAACGTGCAGTTGGCGGCAGATCCACTGCTTCAAAACCAATGGCACATTCAAAACGTTGGCCAGAATGCTTTCTCATCGACGCTACCGCTTGCCGGCAATGATATGAATGTGACCGGAGCGTGGACTGCCGGCTACTCCGGCAAAGGCATTAAGGTCGGCGTCGTGGATTCCGGGTTGGAAGCTGCGCATGAGGACCTCGCGGCCAACGTCGATATTGGCAATTCCTTTAACTTTCTCACCGGGCTGAATGACCCGTCGCGAGCGGCGGGCGATCCTGGCTTCGACCACGGAACTGCGGTTGCCGGAATCATCGGGGCCGTCGCATTTAACGGAAAAGGCGGACGAGGCGTCGCCTATAACGCCCGTCTTCGCGGCTACAACCTGTTAGCTTCGTTCAGTGTTGCCAATATGGCGAAGTCATTTGGCAGTGAGAAAATCTCTGCAGACAATGACGTGTTCAACGCGAGCTTCCACCTACCCTCCGCCAATGCCTTGCCGACTTTCAGTGGAGCTTACCAGGCGATTGCCACCACCTCCCTTACCCTCCGCGGCGGGCTCGGCGCAGCCATCGTGAATGCCGCTGGAAACGACTTCGCCGATTGGCAATCGTCCCCGGGGACTGGGCTGTGTCATGCTGCAAATCAGTACGGTGTCAGTTGCGGCGATCCTGCGACTGATGAACGGCGAGGTGGGTACGTACCGATCATCGTCGGGGCCATCGACGCCGACGGCAAACATTCAAGCTATTCAAGTACGGGCTCCTCGCTATGGATTTCCGCGCCGGGTGGCGAGTACGGACTCAACTCAACCTACCACACGGCAGGCACCAATTTCGCTCCAGCCATCGTCACCACAAGCCGCACGGGCTGTGCCAACAGCAATTACCCATCTCCCGTCAACCCGCTCGACGCCCAGGGCGCTAACGCCTTTGCTCCGAACTGCCAGTACACGGCAACGATGAATGGAACGAGCTCCGCAGCTCCGAATGTAGCCGGCGTCGTCGCTATGATGCTCGAGTCCAACCCCAAGTTAAGTGTTCGGGATCTGAAGTACATCCTTGCCAGGACCGCCAAGAAGGTCGACGCCGCTTTCTCCGGCGTGTCCTCGACCGCTATTGTCCCCGACGCAACAGTTGTTCTTGAGCAAGGCTGGGTGACCAACGGCGCGGGCTGGTCGTTCAGCAACCGGTACGGATTCGGGGCTGTCGATGCATCGGCAGCCGTCGCGATGGCCAAGTCGTACACGGCATACTTGCCTGCGGTGCAGCAGAATTCAACACCTTATCGATTCTGGGCTGCGCCTCCGGCAACCATAGCGCCGCTGTCCCCGGCGGGGAATTCCGCCGTCATCACAGTCTCGGAGTCCTTCAAGACAGTCGAATCCGTAGTCGTGTTTCTCAACATTGAGTCGACCCCAAATCTTTATTGCAACCAAGTTGAACTGACATCGCCATCTGGAACGAAGTCCATCCTGATGCATGCGGCGAACGGCTTCAAGAATGACAGCGTCGTCAATTCGCGAATCTTGTCGAACGCGTTTTACGGCGAGCCCGTGAACGGCGACTGGACCCTGACCTTCTTCGATTTCTGCGCCGCCAGCGAAAAGCAGACGAAGCTTTCGACCACGAATCCTCAGCAGCTTGGGTTCGTTGGCCATTGATTTACCAGGAGGCGTTTTATGTATCGCATAGCTATATTTATCATGCTTGCTCTTGCAAGCACGGAAGGTTTTGCGCAGTTACAGCCAACGCCACGGGTGATACAGAAGGTGGCCGACCCAAGCATGGTGATCGATGATCGCGGCTCCAGGTTGGAAGTACTTCCCACTATGCGGGCCGTTCAACAACTGTCAACTTCGGGAAAACAGGTTATTCATTCGGTATTCCCGGCGAGCGAGTCTGAACCAATCAGTCCGCAACAGCTTGGCATGGTCTTCAACCACGCAATGCAGGTACAGGGTTACATCACGGGCGAAATCGCCTTCAAGATGAAAGACGGACTTCAGGCGACGGACAGGCTCGACACAGCGTCCTACCCGGGGCTCGCCAAACTGACCGCCCCGAACGTCTATCTGGTCGTGGCGAGGACGCCTTCCGAGTTCGTCGAGTTAGTAAAGCGGCTCCAAGGCAGAACTGATATGGAATGGGTCGAACCCATGGTCACATACGGCGTCCTGCAGCCAGCTCCCGACGCTCGCTGATCACCACCGTACTTCGATCTGATCCTACTTAAAACGGCGGCCTTTTTCATGTCCACCTAAAAAAGTTAGCTATCGGGTAGCAGACAAAAAAAGAGGGGCTTAGAAAAACTCTCTAAGCCCCTGATTTGTTTGGTAGCGGGGAGAGGATTCGAACCTCTGACCTTTGGGTTATGAGCCCAACGAGCTACCGGACTGCTCCACCCCGCGTCACCGTTCACGTTTCCCCTGTGGAAAAACTCTATTAAACCATGCTGGGCGAATTGTCAAGGTCTTTCTCATTTCTTACCGAGGACGCTGTAAACGTCCGGAGGTTTGGCAAGACCGCGGATGACGGGAGAGGGCACTTTTTCCAGATTCACGAGATTTTCCACGATGCGCGCCGTCTCGCCGCAGATGAGGATCTGATGGGCCCGTGCGAGATTCTCTAATCGCGAGGCAAGGTTAACGGTCGCGCCGAGGACAGTGTATTCCTTTTTCCGCGGTGAACCAAAAATCCCGGCCATCACATCACCGGTCGCGATTCCGATCCCGACGGCGATTCTCCGCTCTGCGTCCGAGATCTTTTCATTGATTCCGGCGATCTCCTCACGGATGGCCAGCGCGGCCTGCACCGCCCGGCTGGCATCATCCACACCACCGACGGGCGCCCCGAAGATCCCCATGATGCTGTCCCCGATATGCTTGTCCAGCGTCCCGTTGTGGCGGAAAATGATGTTGTCGAGCGGCGAGAAGTAGTGGCAATTGAGGAGATCAGAGAGCTCGGAGGGGTTGAGCCTTTCGGACAGGCTCGTGAACCCCCGGATGTCGGTGAACAGGACGCTCACGGTCAGTCGCCTCGGCAGCAGGGCCGTGCCGCTCCTCTGAAGCTCGGCGAGAACCTGTTCCGAAACGAACTGCTTGAGCCTTTTCTTGATGTTGTACTCCCGGACCTTCGCCCGCAGCTCATCATTCTCAAACGGCTTCGTCAGGAAACCGTCGATCCCCTCGTTGACCGCCTCGATGGCGCTGGCCATCGTCGCATATCCGGTCAGTATGATCCGGGTGATCTCCGCGTTCAACCGGCCAATCTCGATCAGGGTCTCCAGACCGTCTATCCCCGGCATCCGGTAATCGGAGATGACCGTCTCGATATCCCGGCCGTCGCTGCGGATGATGGAGAGCGCCTCCTCCCCGTTTTCGGCAAGGACGATCCGGTAACCGTCCCTCTGCAAAACCTTCTTCAGGGAGCGGCGCACCCCCTCTTCGTCGTCAACCACCATCAGACCGTTCATGCCTCCCTCCTTCTGCAGGGGAGTTCGACGGTCACGACCGTCCCTTTCCCCTCTGCGCTCACAACACGGATCTGGCCGCCGTGTCGTCGAATGATTTCATGGGATAGATAGAGGCCGAGGCCCGTGCCCTGGCCGACCGCTTTTGTTGTATAAAAGGGTTTGAAGATGTCCTTCAGGGAAGCGGCGGGGATCCCGATTCCCGTATCGCGGCACTCGACAGCGACCATGTCGGCCGACGGCTGGCGCGTCGTCAGGGTGATCCGCCCTTTTCCCTCCGGAAGCGCCTGGAGGGCATTGCGGATGATGTTGATCAGGACCTGCCCCAGGTTGGCAAAGTTCCCCTCGACGGCCGGGAGTGCGTCTTCATAGGCCTTCACGATCTCCACCGGCAGGTTCTTGTACTGGTTATGAAGCACCCGCAGTGCATCATCGACGGCGCGGTTCATGTCCACCGCCTCCACATAGGTCTGCGTCTGGCGCGACAGATCGAGGAGGCTCCGGATGATTGCCGCCGATCGCCGGAGTTCGCCGATTGAAAAACGGAGGTCGTCGAGGATCTCGTCCCTTTTATCCGCCTGCATTTCCCATCCCGCGATCGTTTCGACGCTGGTCTCGACGAGGCTCATCGCCCCGGCGATGGGGTTGTTCAACTCATGGGCGGTCCCGGCCACAAGCTGGCCGATTGCCGCCAGACTCTCCGAGCGGATTAACTGCTGCTGAGTCCTCTCCCTCTCCGCCAGCACCTCCCGCAGGGCCGCCGTCCGTTTTTCAACCTTCCTTTCGAGATCGCGGTTCAGCGCCTCCATGGCCTCGTAACTCCGCGCATTCTCGATGGCCGTCGCGGCCTGATTCGCCATCGTCGTCAGGAGCTCCAGATCCTCATCAACAAAAAGCTCTCCGGATTTCTTCTGCCCGATGGCAATCAGTCCGGCCAACCCCTCGCGCGCGGGGAGCGGAATGACCAGCGCCGCGCCCAGATGATCAAAGAGCCGGGTTATCGCCTCCCGATCCGCCTCGCCAACCGGGCGGCTCTCCACCGCCGCCCGGCTCAAGGGCCGCTGCTCCTTTTTCAGGAGATCGATCAGCAAAGCAGTCTCAGCGGATGGCGGCTCTGCTGCCCCGTCCATCTCTTTTCCTTCGTAGAGACGGAAAACAGCGCCTTCGGCAATGATGAGGGTCACCCGCTCCACCTGGAGGGCCTCCGTAATTGCGCCGATGAGCAGCTCCCGGATCTGCGGAAAACTCAGAAGCGAGGCCAGCCGCCCGCTGATCTCCCGGAGCAGCTCCCGGTAATCATAGCGCCCCCGGAAAAAAAGGCGGTCGATGAGGCTCTGCACCCGCTCCCGAAGGGGGGTAAACAGGAGGACGATGATGAGCGCGAGGACCAGGGAAAGCACAAACGAATCGCCGCTGCCGGTGCTGAGAAAGAAGGTGTTGAAGAGAAAGATGACCAGGATATAGAGCGCGGTGAGAATGCCGGTGAGGAGGAAATAGACCGTCCCCCGGCGGATGAGGACGCCGATGTCCAGAAGATCATATTTGAGGACGCCGAATGCGAGAAAAATGGCCGGGATGAAGCTGAAATTCCCCAGCGGGTAAACAGGCACGCCGCTCACCGGAAGGATCGTGAAGGCGAGCAGAAGCGCCGAAAACCCCAGTCCCCCGAAGATGTACTTGATCCGGTTTCTCTGATGATTTTCCGCGGACTCCTTCATCGCGCGATAGAGAACCGCGAGACAGTAGATGACCGTAAAGGCGACCGTCGCTGAAAAGAGGTGAAACAGCACGCCCGCGTGGACAATCCGACCGAAGGAATAGTGAGTGAATCCGCTGAAGTAGAGATCCGTGGGCACGATGGTCAGAAAAGCGATGCTGAGCAGCCAGGCGGAAACCTCCAGCCATCGTCGTCCGCGGATGCCCAAAAATTCATGGACGAACCGGATGTAGATGGGAATGCTGAAGACGAAGAAGAGATGGACCGTCCGGTCAACGCGAAGGGCCAGCCTCTCATCGGGCACAATGGAAACAAGGGCCACGTCGGCATTGATGAGGGCGCCGAGGAGGCAGATGCCGGCAAACAGGATGTTCGTCCGCTTTCTTCCTCCCCGCAGGAGCGAAACCAGGGCGAGGCCAAGCATGACGATAAACCCCAGAAGCGGAGGAATGACGTATGCCGATACCGCCTGCAGCGCGTTCGGAACCATCCTTTCTTCTCCCCTGCAAAGGTTTTCTGCCGGGCGAAGCCACCCGCGGTACGACCCCCGGGGGCTTCCGATGCTTATCGCGGATCAGCGGCGATCAAAAGACGAAGACGGCGACGGCGATGACCGTGGTGAATCCGTGCGATTGAACGATGCTGGATTGGGTGATGTTCCGGGTGCTCACGATCTTTCCGCTGATCTTGAAGATCTCTTTTTTTTCGTCCCAGCTCTCATCGATATCAAAATCGATGCCGAGCGTGGATGCGAGCATGGCCGCGGCAAGGTCTTCCGCATAGTCCCCCGCCTGGCGCTGGGTCTGGCCGAAGGCGTGATGCTCGCTGATGTAACCATAGGTGCGTTTGTCGGCGGGGATGGCGCAGCCGACGGATGCCACCAGCAGCCGCCTCGGTTCATTGCTGCAGCAACGGCTCAGAACGCAATAGGTGATGGCGCCCGCCCTGAGCTCCTTCAGGCCCCGGGCCCGAGAGATCACCTGACAGCCGGGCGGCAGGATGCTGGACACCTGCACAAGATTGCACTTTTCGATGCCGGCGTCACGGAGAGCCAGTTCGAAGGAATGAAGCTCCTCCTTGTGGATCCCCACCCCTTTTGTGAAAAAAATCTGCCTGGGAACATAAACAGTCAATAGTTTTTTCTCCTTCAACCGATACCGGGCTAAACCGGTCTCATATTTTTCGCCGGCCCGTCCGGCGGTTTTTTCTCAATATATCATGGCTTTTTCAGTGAGATAGCCCATGATCCGATAGACCAGTTTGGCCGCCAAAAAATCGGGGGCGACCACCCCCGGGATGGGGGCAAGCTCCACGACATCGAAACCCCGGATCCGGCAGCGCTTGGCCGCCTCCCGAACGAGACGCAGTAGATCCCGCCAGGCAAGGCCTCCCGGTTCCGGCGTTCCCGTCGAGGGCATTACGGCCGGATCGAGAACGTCGAGATCGACCGTGAGGTAGAGATCCCCGTGAAGGTCGCCGCAGATCGTCTCCCACCATGCCCCCCCGTCGAGGATGAAATCCGCCGCATGGCTCCGGACGCTACCCTTCTCCATGAATTCCGCCTCCTCAACACTCAAACTCCGTATGCCCGCCTGGATGAGGGGGCAGATGCCGGTGATGCGTCGGGCCACGGAGGCGTGGCTGTAAGGCGTCCCCTGATAGGCATCCCGGAGATCGGCATGGGCGTCCAACTGAAGGACGGTAATCTCCGGATAAATTTCTTTCATCGCCTGGACAGCGCCGAAGGAGATGCTGTGTTCCCCGCCGAGCATGACAGGGATCTTCCCGTCGGCCACGACCCGGGAAATGGTCCGGCGGACGGAGTCCACCATCTCTGCCGGTCCGCGGGCATCCGCCTCGAGGGGCGGCAGGGTGTGGATGCCGGACCGATAGGTCTCCTTCCGAAGCTCCTCGTCGTAGAGCTCCATGTTGCCGGAGGCCTCAAGGATCGCCCCCGGTCCGCGCCGCGACCCGGACTGGTATGTCGAGGTCAAGTCATATGGAACGGGAATGACGACGAATGCCGCCTTCTCATACACGGTGAACGCAGGTGCGATGCCGCCGAAATTCATGAGGCTCCCCAGACCAAAAAAAAGCGCTTTTAACACACCCCCTACAACCTGTCCACATATATATCAGAGGATTTCTTCACTGGACGGCGGCGTGGTCTTCTCGCCGGCCTCGATGCCCGGGAGATTCACGTTCACGTTCTCGTTCTCGTTCGCCTTCATCTCGCGGCGAAGATCCCGGATGGTCTTGTTCAGGCGGTTGATCGTTCTGGTCAGGCGGAACCGCTCCACGATCCCCATAAACCCCGTGAAAATGACCCCGGCGAGAAAAGAGAGGAAAATCAACATGTACGTCGGGAGGGATGCCTTGAAGAAATCAAGGCCAAGATAGTGCATGTTGACAGGGTCCGTATTCTCCAGTGAAAAGGTGATGATGAACATGACGAAAATCGCCGCGATGATGGTATAGATCACTTTCATCCGCAGACCTCCCGCTGAAATTTCGTGAAAAAGGGCCTGAGCTCCCGGGCCGTTCCGGAGACATCCTCCGGAATGACGCGGACCTCACCGATAACGCTCATGAAATTCGTATCGCCTCCCCACCTTGGGACAACATGGATGTGGAGATGATCGTCGATGCCGGCGCCCGCCGCCTTACCCAGATTCATGCCGAGGTTGAACCCCTCCGGCTTCATGGCTTCGGTTAGAACCCGGACGGAGAGATCCATAAAAGCAAAGAGTTCCTCTCTCTCCGCGGGAAGAAGATCGCTTAGACGGCTCAGATGACGGAACGGAACGATCATGAGGTGACCGCCGGTGTAAGGATAGCGGTTTACCATGACGTAGCCGCTTTTCCCCTCGCAGAGGACCAAGTCATCCCCCCGCGCGGCGTCCTTGCAGAGAACGCAGCCCGCGGGCTTCCCCCCCCGGATATAGGCCGAGCGCCAAGGCGCAAAGATCGTGTCCATTCCATAACCTCAGAGCAAGACGGAAGAGCGTTTCAACGGTCGGTCCTGAACAGCGGAGATCGCTCCGATCATCACCCGGCAGAGACCTCCCGCACAAGCCGGCTGATTATAACGACATGACGCAAAAAGACAAGGATTATTTCGGCGTGGTGTGAAGCTGCTCCCGTTTTGTTTGACTTTCCGCAGGACTGAAGTTAGGATGAGACCGAAAAATGCAAGCAGGGGTTGAACATCATGCTCGAATCTTCACTCGACAGACTGGCGCAACAGATCCTCGGCCTCGACGAGGCCTCCCTCTCCTCCCTCTGGGAAAAATACAAGAAGCGGATGGAGCATTTCGAACCCTCGAAGGAGTGGGAAAAGGCGGTCATCATCTTTTTCATCATCAACGCGGTCCGCGCCAAGAACCACATCTTCAACGAGCAGCTCCTGCGGCAGCATGAGACCGGACCGGAAAAGCCCCCGAAGGGAAAACCGGCGTTGCGGCTGGTGAAATCGTGATACTCCGGAATGGTTCAAAAGAAATCGCCTCGCCCATGGGCGGCCGATTTCTATAAAGCTGAGTTTCTTACAGGGTGACACTCGATGAATCGTGAAGCGGCGCAGACCCGAATCGAATCCCTCCGGGCAACCATTCTCCACCATAACCGCCGTTACTACCAGTTGGATGACCCGGAGATCGCCGACGCCGATTATGACCTCCTCCTCCGGGAGCTGAACGCTCTGGAACTGGAATTCCCCGATCTCATCACACCGGACTCCCCGACACAGCGCGTCGGCGCCCCCCCGCTGGAAAAATTCAGCCCCGTCACCCACCGGACCCCGATGCTCAGCCTTGCCAACGCGTTCTCCGACGAGGAGATCCGCGAATTCGACCGCCGCTGCCGCCGTTTTCTGGGAAGCGATGACCCGATCCACTATGTCGTGGAGCCGAAGTTGGACGGCCTCGCCGTGAACCTTCTCTACGAGGCCGGCCGACTGACGGTGGGATCGACGCGCGGGGACGGCGCTGTTGGTGAAGACGTCACGTTGAACCTCCGGACGATCCCGGCGATTCCCCTTTCCCTCCCGCGAACGGAGGATCCGCCCCCCCCGCCGGGGGGCGAAACGGTGGCGGCGCCGGAGAGGATCGAGATTCGGGGGGAGGTCTGCATGGAGCGGGCGGCCTTCCGCAACCTGAACCGCCGCCGGACGGAACAGGGTGAGCCCCCCTTTGCCAATCCCCGCAACGCGGCGGCGGGATCGCTCCGCCAGCTCGACTCGCGGATCACGGCGCGACGACCGCTCACCATGTTCTGCTATGCGATCGGGACGGCGGAAGGGGTTGCCTTCCGAACGCATGAAGAGGTCCTCCGGACGCTCGCCGCCTGGGGGTTTCAGGTGAATCCGCTGATCCGTCCCGCGGCGGACATCGAAGAATGCATCCACGATTACCACCACATCGGCCAAATGCGCGAGGAACTCCCCTACGAGATCGACGGGATCGTGATCAAGGTGAATGACCTCCGCCTGCAGGGGCGTCTCGGCGCCGTCTCCCGCAGTCCCCGCTGGGCCGTGGCTTGTAAATTCGCGGCGATCCAGGAAAGGACGGTGATTGAGGATATCGTCATCCAGGTCGGAAGGACCGGCGTCCTGACCCCGGTCGCCGTCATGAGAGCGGTCCGCGTCGGCGGCGTCATGGTCAGCCGGGCGACCCTCCACAACGAGGACGAGATCCGCAAGAAGGATATCCGCATCGGGGATACGGTAATGATTCAGCGGGCGGGCGACGTGATTCCCGAAGTCGTCGAGGTCGTCCTAACCGCAAGAAGCGGCTCTGAAAAGCCCTTCGTCATGCCAGAGACCTGCCCGGAATGCGGCGCCCGAGTTGTCCGGTTGGAGGGCGAGGTTGCCCACCGGTGCATCGGCATCGCCTGCCCGGCCCAGATCCGCGAGCATATTGTCCACTTCGCATCCCGAGGGGCGCTGGACATCGAGGGGCTGGGGGACAAAATGGTCGCACAACTCGTTACGAACGGTCTGATCCATGACCCGGCTGACCTCTTCTTCCTAACCCGTGATCAACTCCTCGGCCTGGAACGGATGGCCGAAAAATCGGCGTCGAATCTGCTTGAGGCGATCGGCCGGGCGAAAAGCCCGCCGCTTGACCGCCTGATCTTTGCCCTCGGCATTCGTCACATCGGGGAACAGACGGCAAAGCGACTCGCGCAGGCCTGCGGCACGCTGGACGCCCTTATGGCCGCCACCTCGGAAGAGCTGCAGACCGTCCGGGATATCGGTCCCGAGGTCGCCGCAAGCATCGTCGGCTTCTTCCAGGAAGCGGCCAACCTTCAGGTGATCCAAAAGCTCCGCAGTGCGGGCATCGGGGACATGATGCCGCATCGTGTCCCCATGGAGACGGCGCGGCGGCAGGCCGCACCCCTTGCGGGTAAAACATTTGTATTTACGGGAACTCTTTCCCGAATGGGCCGAAACGAGGCCAAGGCGCTTGTGGAATCGATGGGGGGGGTGGTCGGCAGCTCCGTCACGAAGACGACAAACTACGTTGTCGCAGGGGAAGCCGCCGGTTCCAAGATCGAAAAGGCGC
>Ga0210049_1002422_pt1 | contig 17354 bp, 15 predicted proteins | sample CryGeyCG2014_300_2_FD_183964 | JGI IMG/M metagenome (GOLD analysis project Ga0210049, IMG submission 183964) | Groundwater microbial communities from aquifer - Crystal Geyser CG06_land_8/20/14_3.00 (SPAdes) (version 2) | ecosystem: Environmental > Aquatic > Deep subsurface > Groundwater | place... | reverse complement strand
GGCTTTGGCCTGCGCGGGATCATCGTTTGCCAGGGCGGCGTTCGCGTCGGAGAGCAGCACTTCAATGCTCGCGGAACTGCCGGACTTGTGGAACTTGCCGAAAATATTCTTGTTGTCGCAGGATGTCACCGCGAAAACACCGAGAACGGCAATAGCCGCAAACAATTTGTTTCTCATACAACAACCTCCCATATTTCTTCGTTATATATTTCGGAGACGGTTTCTAACTATAGCCATTAGTAACTGTCCCCATTGCCTGCTTACTCATCCCAACTGTATTCTACCTTAGCTCACCGGGGGCTGTCAATGTAATAAATATCACCGAACTGAATTTTCACCGTCACCCGAAAGATGCAGGAAGGGCTGGTGTCAATACTTGACGCGCCAGAGATAAAGGCCGCCGGGGGGAGCCGGAGCGACCCGTTTGCCGGAGCCGCTGAGAATGGCGCCGAGCTCATCCGGCTCTATTTCTCGCCTGCCGCAAGCTAAGATAAAAGAGGCCGCTGTCCGGACCATTTTATAGAGGAAATGAGAGCCCTCTATCTCAATGTAAAAATCCCGCAGGCCCTTTGACACACGGCAATTGATTACATCGCAGAGCGTGTCTTCCCTGCCTGAACATGACGAGAGCCGCCGAAAATCCTTTTTGCCTTTCAAAAACTCCGCGGCCCTGTTCATTTTTCCGCGGTCCAATCCGCGCGGAACAAAAAATCTGTAATCCCTCATATAGGGAACGCTCGCTCCGGTCCTCGCGTAATATCTGTAAATTTTAGACAGGCAGCCGTGACGAGGATTAAAACAATCAGAGACAGCGCTGATACGCCAGGTCCGCGCATAGCCGCCAAGCTTTGAATTCAGAAGACTGAGAAAAGCGGATTCAGGCATTTTTAAAGAAGCCTTAAAAGAACAGACATTTTCTCTGGCGTGAACGCCGCGGTCGGTTCTGGACGCGAAGAGCAGGCGCGGCGAAACCCCGATCGCTTTTTTCAGAGCCCCCTCAAGGCAGCCCGCGACTGTCGGCCTGTCTCTCTGTATCTGGCTCCCGTAAAATTTACTTCCGTCGTAGGAAATTGAAAGTTTATAGCGCGTCATTCCGTGAAAGGCATCCGTGACAGCGGGATTTCAGATGATGTCAATGAGTTTTTGGGCGATCTGCACGGCGTTGAGCGCCGCGCCTTTGAGAAGATTGTCGGACACAATCCACATCCATAAACAGTTCGCTCGGGATTCGTCTTTTCTGATTCTTCCCACAAAGGTCTCCAATTCGCCGTCAGCGTCAAGGGCCGTGGGATATTTAAGCGAGGCCGGATCATCAATAACTTTTATGCCCGGCTCCTTTTCCAGGAGCTTTCGCGCCTCGCTGACACTCAGCTCTTCCGACAGCTCCACATTAACGGCTTCGGAATGGCCCCGGAAAACCGGCACCCGCACGCAGGTGACGGAAATATCTATGCGCGGGTCGAGTATTTTCTTTGTTTCGTTTACCATTTTCATTTCTTCTTTTGTGAAAGCATTTTCCATGAAGACATCTATCTGCGGTATGCAGTTAAAAGCAATCTGGCGGGGAAAAGGCGGAAAATCTCCTCCGGGAAGTTTTTTTTCGGTGAAGCCGCTCTCCACAATCCGCGCCGTCTCTTTTTCCAGCTCATCTATCGCTTTCTGCCCTGCGCCCGATACGGCCTGAAAGGTGACAGCGATAATTCTTTTGATAAGGGCTTTTCTGTGGAGGGGCGCGAGAGCGTGCACCATCTGGATGGTGGAACAGTTGGGATTCGCGATTATGTGCTTGTCTTTTGACAGAGCCGCGGAATTTATTTCGGGCACGACCAGAGGCACATCCTTATCCATACGCCAGGCGGATGAGTTGTCTATCACATAAACCTTTTTGTCCCTGAAAATAGGCGCGTATTTTTCTGAAATGGAGCCGCCCGCCGACATTATGACCATATCAAGGTCGTTGGCCGCTATCCATTCAGGCGAAAGCTCCTCAACCTCTATCTCTCTGCCTTTGAAAACGAGTTTTTTTCCGGCCGAACGGGATGAGGCGAGAAGACGGATTTCACCAACTGGAAAATCCAGCCTTTCCAGCATCTTAATCATCTCTCTCCCGACAGCGCCGGTCGCTCCGGCAACGCCCACTTTATAATTTCTCATTATCCCTCCTGAATTTTAACATGCAGTCTTCGGTTCCTCGGGCCGTCGAACTCGCAGAAATATATGCTCTGCCATGTGCCCAAAAGTAATTCGCCTCCGCTGATAATCACGGTCAGACCCGGACCGAAAAGCGACGATTTGATATGCGCGGCGGAATTCCCCTCCCCATGCCTGTAATCGTCGTCGAAAGGTATCACTTTATTCATCTCCGCCAATATATCCCTTTTCACATCGGGATCGGCGTTTTCATTGATCGTCAGGCCTGCTGTTGTGTGCGGCACAAACACAAAGACTGTTCCTTCTTTAACGGCGGATGATCTTACGACGGAAGCGACATGTTCCGTTATGTCAATCAACTCCGTCCGTTTGTGTGTTTTTACTTCTACATCAGCAATCATATCAAAGCCTCCGTCTTAAGCCGCCAATTTTGCCGCAAGGTCGGCGCCGTCGTCGGAAAGGCTGATTTTAGCAAGATTTTCTTTTAATTTCCAGAAATTGTCTGATACAAGATCCTCAATAGCTGTCAAAATCTTGTCTTCATCAACCTCCGCCTGCCTGATTATAATCGCCGAAGGCGGGTCGGAAAAAAAATCAGCGTTTTTTTCCTGATGAGCGCCTGCGAGTGGATAAGGTATCAGCAAAGAGGGTATTTTATAAAAAGCCAGGTCCGCGAGAGTCCCTGCCCCGGCCCGGGATACAGCCGCGTCCGCGGCGCTGTAAAGAATGCTCATGTAATGACAGGCCGGAAGAATAAGATGTTTTCCTTTGTGCGCGGCGTAAGCGGCGTTCACGCGCATAAAATCCGCCTCGCCCGTTATATGGACTATCTGGGCGAATCCAAGTCTGGGGAGCAGTCTCAAAACAAGATCATTGATGAAACTGCTGCCCTGGCTGCCGCCGAGAATCAAAATAAGAGGCTTCCCCGGATCAAGGCCCAGACGCGAGCGCGCCTCATCGCGTCCGGGTTTGCCGGCAGAAACGGGAAATTTACATAAAACGCTGTTTTTATATTTTCGGCGGGGCTGAAACATAAAGAATATCTTATCGGCAAAACAACTGAGCAGCGCCGTGCCTTTGCCCGCAACAGCGTTAGGCTCAAAAAAAAACAGTTTGGCGCCGGAGACCCGGGCGCAAAAGACTCCGACAGCGTTAAGATATGACCCGAAACAGAGAATCCGTTCGCTTCTGAATTTCAAGGCGAAAAGAACAGCCCTGAAAAGATCTTTCAGTGCCTCAATGCTCAGTTTCTTGAAAGCGAGCGGCTGTATAAAGACAACATTCTCCCTGTCTTTCAAAAGAGCCTCGGTCGCGCCCGCGCGGATAGCGACAATCGGAGCGAGCGGAAAATATCTGCGCAGAGCGAGCGCCGGCATTATGTGGCCGCCGGAAGCTCCGGTAAACATGAGAATTTTTCTGTTTACATTAAAATTCAAATCCGCCTGACGGCCCTGCGAAACGCGCTGCGACAAAGTGTATCAGCCGCCGACCATAGAGCCCATATTGAAGATAGGCAGATACATGGCTATGACAAGAGCGCCGACAACGACGCCGAGAAAAACAATGACCAGAGGTTCAATCAGAGAGGTCATGGCTTTAACGGCTTCATCCACTTCCGTGTCATAAAAATCGGCGATCTTTGTGAGCATGACATCAAGATTGCCGGTCTCCTCGCCGACTTTTACCATCTGGTTGACCATGGACGGAAAAATTCCGGAGCGCGCGAGCGGTTCGGCGATCTTCTCGCCTTCCCGTATGGCCTCGCGGGCCGTCATCACGGCTTCCTCAACGGCCCAGTTACCGGCGGTCTTGGCCACAGTTTCCATAGCGGAAAGTATAGGCACGCCGCTCTTGACGAGTGTGCCGAAGGTGCGGGTGAATTTAGCGGTAGCCGTTTTAATAAGGAGAGGACCTATCACCGGCACTTTGAGCATCCGCGGCTCAAGGAATTTTCGGCCCACTTCGCTTGCGGCGAATTTTTTCACTCCAACGACGACAATGACTATGCCCGCGATGATAGCCAGAATATTGTGTATGAAAAAATCGCTGATATCAACGACAATCTGCGTCGGAACAGGCAGTTCACTGCCGAAAGATGAAAAAACTTCTTTAAATGTGGGAACAACAAAAACCATGAGGAAAATCGTGACGCCAAGACATATAAAGACAACCACAGTCGGATATGACAGGGCGCCCTTCACCTTTCCTTTCAGGTTTTCAGCGGCCTCAAGATATGTGGAGAGCCTGTCCAGAATAACATCTAAAATACCTCCGAGCTCACCCGCCCGCGCCATGTTGACATAGAGCGTGTCAAAGCAGTCCGGATATTTTTCCAGAGCGTCGGCTATGGATGTGCCGCCCTCTATGTCCTCGCGTATTGAAGTAATCACTTTCTTAAAATAAGGATTCTCCAGCTGATCCCCTATGATGGACATCGCCTGGACAATGGGAATACCGGCGTTTATCATCACAGAGAGCTGTCTGGAAAATATCACAACGTCTTTCGGCGAGGCCTTCGGCTTAAAGGGGTTGACCGAATTGAGCATTTCCGTGAAAGCATTGGACCGCTGCTCCTTTATTTCAAGGACGATATACTGCTGCGCGCGGAGTTTCTCTACCGCGGCCCTTTGGTCATTAGCTTCAAGACTGCCTTCAAGCGCCCCGCCTTTTGCCGTGCGTACTTTATAAGCGAAAAACATATTACGATACCCCTCGGCTCACGAGCCTTTTCATCTCTTCAACATCATTGGATGAAGCAAAAGCCTGCTCTTTTGTGATATACCTCTTCTTATAGGCTTCGTAAAGCGCTGTGTTTTTGGTCTGCATGCCGAATCTCCCGCCGGACTGCATGGCGGAAGCCGCCTGTTCCGACTTTTCTTCGCGTATCATATTCCTGATGGCCGGTGTCACGAGCAGTGCCTCGCAAACCATTGCGCGGCCTCCGCCCTGTTTTTTGAGCAGTTCCTGACAGAACACGGCCTGGAGCACAAAAGACAGCTGACTCCTTATCTGCGGCTGCTGATGCGGCGGGAAAACATCAATTATCCTGTTTATGGACTGCACGGCATCCGGCGTGTGGAGAGTCGCAAAAGCAAGATGGCCGGTTTCAGCCACAGTCAAGGCCGCCGCGATCGTTTCAAGGTCGCGCATCTCACCGATAAGAATGATATCGGGATCCTGCCGCATACAATGCTTGAGAGCGTGGCCGAATGAGTCAGTGTCGGAGCCCACCTCTCTCTGCGAAACAAGACATTTTTTGTGCGAGTGGACATATTCAATCGGGTCCTCAATCGTCACTATGTGCGAGTTCCTGTTCTCGTTCAGATAGTTTATAATAGAAGCGAGGGTCGTGGATTTTCCGGAACCCGTGGGGCCTGTAACAAGGATGAGGCCGGTGCGCATTTTGACGATCTGATGTATGAGAGGAGGAAGGCCCAACTCCTCAAAAGACATGAAATCGTATGGAATAGCTCTCATGGACGCGCAAACAGCGCCGCGCTGCCTATAAACATTCATCCTTATTCTTCCCACACCCTTGATGCCGAAACCGAGGTCAAGCTCGCTCTCCGATTCAAATTTGGCTTTCTGTTTTTCGGTCAGTAAGCTGTACACAAGAGACTGGGTGTTTTTGGGAGAGAGCGGCTCATAGTCCATCTGCACCATGTCGCCGTCAATCCGTATCGCGGGAGGGCAACCGTCCACAATATGAAGATCCGAGGCCTTTTTATCCATCATTTCTTTTAAAAGCTGATCAACACCTACCATCATTATCTCCTTCTATTCGGCAAAGCTTTGCTTTGCGGCTGCACCCATGTTCCGCATCCCCTTTAGTCAGTATCTGTGAATGTCACGCGCATCACTTCCTCAAGCGTTGTCACACCCTTAAGCAATTTCCAAACCGCTGCCTCTCTCAAAGTCTTCATGCCGTTCTCTCTGGCCATCTGTTTGAGAAGATGAGTGGGAGCGCGCTCCAGCACCAGATCCCTTATTTTATCATTAATTTCCATAACTTCATAACAGGCGCTTCTGCCTTTATAGCCCGTGTTGGAACAAAGATCGCAGCCTGTTCCGCGGGAAAGCATGACCTTAGACTTTCCCCCCACCATTTCCGGAGTGATACCCAGATGCTTTACTTTATCGTACTCAACCTCAAATTGCTCCTTACAGCGCGGACAAATTAACCGCACAAGCCTCTGCGCTATCACCATGACTATTGTTGAAGTCGTGAGAAAAGGCTCAATGCCCATATTATTGAGACGCGTCATAGAGCCCGGGGCGTCATTTGTGTGCAGAGTGGAAAAAACGAGGTGACCTGTCAGCGCCGCGTTAATGGCAATCTCCGCCGTTTCCGTATCACGGATTTCACCGACCATGATTATATCGGGGTCCTGACGCAGGAAGGATTTAAGGCCTTCCGCGAAGGTCAGGCCTATCTCGCTGTTGGCCTGCACCTGATTGACGCCCTCAAGCACATATTCCACAGGGTCTTCTATGGTCATTATGTTCACATCGGGCTTGTTTAAGGTCGTGAGCGTGGAATAAAGTGTTGTTGATTTACCGGAACCTGTGGGGCCTGTCACAAGAACAATGCCGTAAGGAACATCTATATTTTTCTCGTATGTTTTGAGCGCCTGCTCATCAAATCCAAGCAGCGTAAGGTCAAGTTTCAGCGATTCGGGATCCAGAAGACGCATCACGATTTTCTCGCCGAAGGCTGTCGGCAGGACCGACACACGCAGATCTATTCCCTTGTTCTGAACCTTTATCTTAATCCTGCCGTCCTGGGGAAGGCGGTGCTCGGCGATATCCAGTTTCGCCATGATCTTAAGACGGCTCGACAAGGCGTTCTGAAGTTTTTTCGGCGGAGCTGTCACCTCGTGAAGCACGCCGTCAATACGGTAGCGGACGCGCAGAGAGGTTTCAAAGGGTTCTATGTGAATATCACTGGCTCCCGCTGTCACGGCGCCGCCTAAAATCAGGTTGACTATTTTAATGACGGGGGCGTCTTCACCCTGGGCTTCCAGCGCTATTATGTCGGAACCGGTGTCTTCTTCCTTAACCAGTTCAACATCATCGCCGGAGCCGTCGGAAGGCCCGTCCATTTCTTTGAGAATATCCGCCATGGAACCTTTTGCTCCGTAGTATTTGTCAATAGCGTTTTTAATTTCAACTTCACTGGCAATGACAACTTTAATGTTTCTGCCCGTCATCATTTTCAGGTCGTCAACAGCGAAAACATTGGCGGGATCGCTCATCGCTATGGTCAGCTCGCCGCCCTCAAGAGCGATAGGTATCAGTTTCTGATGCCGGACAATTGTTTCCGGGACTGTCTGAATGACGCTTGCGGGAATATCGCCGTATTCGTTAAGGCTGACATAGGAAACATTGCACTGTTTGCCGAGGAAGGCAAGAAGCACATCCTCCGTGATAAAACCCATGGCCATAAGTATCTGGCCGAGTTTCCCGCCGCGCTCTTTCTGTTCCTGAAGGGCCGTCTGAAGCTGTTCGGCGCTTATGATGCCCACATCAACCAGAAGGTCGCCCAGTCTTTTCTTTCCCAGTTTCTGTTCTTCTTTAGCCATTAGTTATTTTCTCCGCATTGCGTAGCTGTGAAAAGCGCTACATTGATTATATCATATTCAGAGCAGCCCCGCGAGAGGTCATTGCCCGGTTTGTCCAGCCCCTGCAGAACAGGCCCTATAGCGGAAGCTCCGGCGAGCCTCTCTACAAGTTTGTATCCTATGTTGCCGCTGTTCAAATCGGGGAATATCAGCACATTCGCTCCGCCCTTCCATTCCCCCCCTGTTTTTTTCATGGCGATCTCCGGCACCAGCGCCGCGTCAGCCTGAATCTCGCCGATAAACTCAAAATCCCTTTTCTCACTCTTCAGGATTTCCCATGCGCGCCGGACCTTAGCGGGAGAAAGGGCCGTAGCGGAGCCCAGGGTTGAAAAAGAGAGGAGCGCGACCTTTGCTCCATCGCCTATAAAGGTTTTGTATGAGCGGGCGGTCTGAAGAGCTATATCGGCGAGCTGCTCCGATGTAGGCGCGGGGATGATGGCGCAGTCGGCAAAAAGCATATTCCGTTCATTCAATATCATAAGAAAAAAACTGGAGAGTATCTTGGCCTCTTTTTTTAAGCCCACGCACCTCAGAAGCGCCCTCACGGTATCCGCGGTGGAACTGGAGGCTCCGCCGACAAAACCGTCAACAGAGCCTGTTTTCAGTTTCATGGCCGCGAAAAAGAGCGGGGAATTAAGCGCTTCCGCGGCCTGGTCGCGGGAATCATATTTCTTCGCGTTTGCCGAGTAAAAAGCATCTGTGAGAGCGTCGAACTCACTGTCATTACCAGGCCTGACGCACTCTATACCGGGAAGAGCATCCGCCCGGACAAGCACCGGCACAAGGAGTTTTTCCCTCAAAAGGGCCCGTGCGGCGGCAACAACCCGCTCATCACTGCCCTCCGGAAAAATAATGCGTCTGGGCGACTTCTTTGCCTCGAATCTCAGTTTTTCTAATATATCCAACATTTCCAATTATAGTATAGCTTCATACTTGCAAAATGTCAAGCAAAACTTGCAATTTCCATTTCGTTCTACTGCAAATTGTCAATCCCGTCCCTAAATTTCTTAATCAAATCTTCTGCACTGAAGGATCCGACATCGGCCTTCCTGTCTCTGAGCGCTATATTGCCGCTGTCGGCTTCTTTGTCCCCTATGATTCCTACATAGGGCACATGCTCCGTGATAGCGTTCCTGATTTTTTTATTCAGGCTTAGATTTCTGCTGTCAAGAGAGACGCGTATACCCGCGTCAAGCAATCGCTCCAGAATTTTCTCCGCGGCAACAATATTTTTCTCATTTATTGTCACTATCCTCAGCTGCTGCGGCGCAAGCCAGAGGGGGAAATTTGCGGCATACTGTTCGGTGAGCATGCCCACAAACCTTTCGATTGAGCCGAGAATAGCCCTGTGTATCATAAAAGGCGTCCGCTTCTCACCTTTTTCATCTATGTAAAACATTGAAAATCTGTCGGGAAGGTTGAAATCAAACTGTATGGTGGAGCACTGCCAGAGTCTGCCGAGGGCGTCTTTTATCTTTATATCTATCTTGGGGCCGTAGAAAGCTCCGCCGCCCTCGTCCATCTCATAATCTATGTTTTTGGACTCAACCGCTTTCCTGAGAGCGTCTTCCGCCAGAGCCCAGTTTTTCAAATCTCCGACATATTTTTTTTCAGGACGGGTTGATATGTATATCTTGAACTCCTTAAAGCCGAAGGCCGAAAGAAATTTCAGGGCAAAATCAAAAACACTCTCTATTTCTTTCATTACCTGCTCTTCCGACACTATGATGTGAGCGTCGTCTATGGTGAAACCCCGCACCCTCAAAAGGCCGTGGAGCACGCCGCTTTTTTCAAATCTGTAAACGGTGCCGAGTTCAGCAAGCCTCACTGGAAGGTCCCTGTAGGAATGAAGTGAGCTTGAATATATCTTGATGTGGCCGGGGCAGTTCATGGGGCGCACCCTGTAAGGTTTGCCCTCAATATCCATACTGGAATACATCATCTCGGAGTAATTCTCAAGATGTCCTGAAATACGGTAGAGCTCTTCGCTGGCCACATGCGGGGTGCGCACCAGCTGATAGCCGTTTCGCAAATGCTCTTTTTTCCAGAAGCCCTCTATTACCTCAAGCAGCTGAGCTCCGTCAGGATGCCAGTATATGAGCCCCGGGCCGGACTCCGGATGTATGCTGAACAGATGCTTTCCTATCACCCGGTGGTCGCGCTTTTTCGCTTCTTCCAGGAACTTCACATATTTCATCAAATCGTCTTTTGTAAAAAAAGCCGTCCCATAGACGCGCTGAAGCATTTTATTCTTCTCCGAACCTCTCCAGTACGCGCCGGCGATATCAAGAAGCTGAAAATTTCTGAGCTCTCCCGAGTGCTCAATATGAGGCCCGCGGCAGAGATCCGTGAAATCGCCCAGCTCGTAGAGCGACAGCTCCTCGTCTTTAATCTCGTTTATGAGCTCGGTCTTGTATATCTGGCCCTTTTCCGAGAAAAATTTGAGAGCTTCAGCTTTTTTCAGGCTGTAACGCCGGAAGGGCAGTTTTTCTTTGATGATCTTCTGCATTTCCGCGGAAATCTTTTTGAAATCTTCCGGCCTGATCGCCGCCTCAAGGTCAAAATCATAATAAAAGCCGTTTTCTATCGACGGGCCGATGGCGAATCTGACATCTTTATACAGGCGCTGTACGGCGGCGGCCATGATATGGGCGGCCGAGTGCCTCAGCGTTTCAAGAGAATATTTATTTTCGTTCATTATTTTTCCGCGCGGCAAAGACGCCGCATGCAAAATTTTGGGTGCGGCAGGATTCGAACCTGCGACCCCCGCCATGTCAAGGCGATACTCTAACCAACTGAGCTACGCACCCGCTAATATTGCATACTTGCCGGACTGACGCCTCCGGTCGTTCAGCGGATAATCCTGCAAGCGCAACTTAAACTCTAATTTTAAGGCACGGGTCGGATTCGAACCGACGGATGGAAGTTTTGCAGACTTCTCCCTTAGCCACTTGGGTACCGCGCCGCGTAAGAGGTAAATTTATCAAATAAATGACGCTGTTGTCAATTTAATCCGGGCAGGACATCCTTAATGTCCCCGTATGCGGGACATCACAAATTTTCCGTCGATAATCTTGACCGTTAATTTCCCGAAATTTGTCCGGATAGCGCGCTGAAAGGCGTTATGTTTAAACCGTGAATAATGAGGGGGATCAAACCCGAATTTTAACGGCAACTTTTTTTACTTTTGAAATTTGACCGGACTTAATACCGGGCATATGGAGGTCATCGGGAAAAAATATCGCGAACATTCCGGCCTCAACTTTTAATGAAGGAGGAATGTTCCTCATATAGAAAGTAGTCTTCTTTTTCATTCACACAGACAGGCAAGTATTTTTTCAATGATGTTACACCTATCAATTCCACGCCGGAAACAACAGCCGGTGTGGAAAAATCAGTTTCACTGACATAAGCGAGCCCTTGGGCTATTCTGCCGTCAAGGCCGAAATACCAGCCCTGCGTTTTCAATTTTATCCATTATCATTTTGCGGATTAAAGCAAATGATGGCCGCGGTTGTGCTTTCGGGACTGAAGAAACCGGCTTCATTTACCGTTATGCCGATGCTTGCGGCGTCAAGAAGCTCATAAATTATCCTGTTATTTTCCATATCGGGTATCGCCGGATAGCCGGGGCTCATCCTCCGGCTGTCCTCAAGGCCTGCGGCTTTGTTGAGCTCGCTGTGGAGCGTTTCGGCATAATCTTCCGCGACCCTGTCCGCGAGGCCCTTGAGATACAGCATGGATTCCGAATCGCCCGCCGCCATAAAATCGGCCGCTGCTTTTTCAGCGGCCAGGCCGGCCGTTGTGATCTGAAATCCGCAAACATCTTTTTTCTCTGAATCCGCTCCCAGAAACCATGTGTTCTCCACCGCCGCAGGGAAGGATAGCTCAGCTATTTTTTTACCGGGGTTATCTATGCCGTAGACAAAAAGTTTGCGGCCGCGGGCGCTGCAGGGAAACACCGCGGATATGCCTCGGGCCTCTATCCAATTATTCTCTTTTGATTTACTGATCCAGTCTTCGGCCAGGGCTTTGAATACCGCTTCATTTTCTTTTGACATTTTCCAGTTCAGGTTTTTTAAGTGTTTGAAATTGATTTTCAGCTTGTCTACATCAACAGCGCTGACTTTGCGGAAAGCTTTTACTTTTGGCGGCTCGTAAGCGGATGAACCCGCCGCGGCGGGGCTCTTCTTTTGACCGGAAGTTTTACCCTTGCGCGGAGTGAGAGCGCCTTTGAGTTTCTTGAGATTGGCCGAGAGCAAAGCTTCTTTTTCCTTAGACAGCAGGCGCTCAAGGACATTCACCCCGTCCATGGCGGATGGGCAGTAGAACACATCCTTTTTCAATTCGCCCTCAACGAGACTGCCCTCTTGCGAGGCTTTCGCCGCGAGAGCCGTGTTCACCGGAGCCCCGCCTATGAGCAGCGGAATATCCAGCTTCGCCTTTTTCATCTCACGGGCAAGATCTATCATGTGGCCGGATGTCTGAACGAGAAGAGCGCTGGCGCTTATGGCAAGCGCTTTCGCCGCTATGGCTTTTTTAACAAATTCCGAGGCGGGCACCTGTACGCCGAGATCTATGACTTTATAACCGTAATTCTCAAACAGCGTTTTGATCAGATCCTTGCCTATGCAGTGCACATCCTGATAGACTGTCCCTATAACCACGACGCCTTTTTTCTGCGGGGCCATATTCTCATTTTTCATGTGGTCTTCCAGCCATGCCATTACCTGTTTCATAAGGTCCGCGGATCTCAGCAGATGCGGAAGTGAGATGAGGCCTTCTGAAAAACGATCGCCAAGTTCCGACATCGCGGTCATAAGATAATCATTGATAAATTCCAGCGCTCCTATGCTTTTCCCCTGCTTTGACGAGAGCGCCGCGGCGGCATCACTGACAATCATATCACCGTATGATTTCCCGTTGATTTTCACATCGGCCCTCTGGCGGTAGGCGGATATTATCTTTTCTCTGACCCTGTCCGCGGGCGCGAGAGATTCGTATGACAGCGTCGGCGCCGAGGATATTCCTTTTTTCATATCGGCGATATTCTCAAGTCCGGCAAACGCCGCCATGTCTTTCTTCAATATCACCCTGCGCGCCAGATCATAATCCCTTTCGTCTATACTCTCAACGGGAATATAATGATTCGGGTTGACGATCACCGCGTCCAGACCCTTTTTTGCCGCCTCATCCAGAAAAACCGAAGTCAGGATCTTTCTCATATAAGGTTTTCGCGCGAGGCCGTTTGTCAGATTGCTCACCCCTATAATGGTCCGCGCACCCTTTGCCAGATTCTTGATCCCGGAAATCGCGTTCAGAGATTCCAGGGCGAAATTCATATCCTCATCGCTTTCCGATCCTATGGGAAAAGCGTTTATGTCTATAAAAAGCTGATCGGCTTTCACACCGTAACCGGCGCATCGTCTGATTATCTCTCCCGCTATGCGTATTTTTTCAGACGCGGTGACGGCGGGGCCGCTGTTATCAGCGGAAAGCGCCACATACACCGGATTGAAAAAAGCTGTTTTGGACACAATTATATCCAGTTTGCTTTTGCCGTCTTCAAAATCTTCCAGCGATATGGAATTGATCATGGGCCTTCCGGGATACGCTTTTACTCCCGCGATGAGAGCCTCGGGGTCAAAGGAATCTATACAGAGAGCCCCGTGAAAATCCGAGCAGATATGCTGTATAACTTGAGGCAGGATTTTTTTGGTGTCCGCGACATTTGAATCCATGCACACATCAAGTATATTGAGTCCCAATCCGTCAATCTGATCACGCACGACATCATCAAGAGCGTTATAATCTATGCCGCCCGGGACATTTTCCACGGCCTCACGCACCTTTTTGGAACCCCGCGCGTTCAGGCGTTCGCCTATTTGAATCAGTCCCGATTTCCCGTCAAGAGGCACTATCTTCTGAGGCCCGGAGATAAAAGTGTTTGCGCTTATTTTTCTCTTGAGCGGTTTTAAATTTTTCACAAGGTCGGCCAGAGCCTTTATATGAGCGGGAGCGGTTCCGCAACAGCCTCCAACGATATTGACCCCGTAATTTTCCACATACTTTTTTAATGTCACGCTGAAATCCGTCGGAGAGAGTTTATAAACCGTCCGGCCGTTTTCCGAAACCGGCATTCCGGCGTTCGGCAGAACAGATATCGGCAGATGAGAAAACGACGAAATCTCCGAAACCGCCTTTTCCATGAGCCCGGGGCCGAGAGAGCAGTTGATTCCGAAAACATCAATCCCCAGCCCTTGTAGCGCGCAAGCGGCGGCCTGTATGTCCGTGTTGAAAAGCTGCATACGGGCATGTTTATCAACCGTCACCTGGACCATGACCGGGAGTTTGATGGCCCGCTCTTTCATCGCCCTCAAAGCGCCCGCGACAGCCGCTTTTATTTCAAGAACATCCTGCTGGGTCTCAAAAAGTATGACATCAGCGCCGCCGTCAATAAGGCCCAGCATCTGCCTGTAAAAATTATTTTCTATCAGCTCCCAGCTCCCTTTCTGTATATCAGCTTCAGTCGGCGAAAGCGCATGGTTGGACGGCCCCGCCGAGCCCACAACGAAAAGAGGCCGGCCGTCGTACGAGCTTTTCCCGGAATACTCTTCCAGGCTTTCTCTGGCTATTTCAGCGCCCTTTTTGCTGAGAATATAGGATATTGAGTAGTTGTCCAGAACTTTTGTGCCGCGCTGATCAAAAAAGCCGCCGAAAGCCGCGCGGTCTATGCCGGAAAAATCGTATTCTTTCAGCCTGAGCGCAGATGACCCGAACGTGTTTGTCTCCACGGCGTTCGCCCCGGCCTCAAGATAGGCATGATGCACTTTCTTGATTTCTTCCGGCCGGGAAATATTGAGCAGGTCGCCCAGCATGCTGAAATCAGGCCCGCCGTAATCCGCGGCTTTCAAATCCGCGCTTTGGAGCATTGTGCCCATGGCCCCGTCAAGTACGACAATCCTCTCTTTAAGCGTTTTCAGAAAATCAAATCGTTCCATGACTCACATAATATCAAGAAGAGGGGGACGGCGCAATAACCCAAACAGGTATGGGAATTTTGTACTAAATGCGCCACGAGAAAATCAATTCGGCCTCAGATTTAAAAGTTTGCGTTAATGGGTAAATCTTTAGACGGTTTTAGAGTAAACCATTTCAAAACGCCCAAGTCGCGAATTGTTTCCGCGACTTCTGTTTTATCAAAAGGGGGACTCCTTCTCTCTTTCCATTTCATTACTTCATTCAAAACATCCCGTTCCGCCATGTCGCCTTTTTTCTTTAATTCCTTTTCAGTAAATAAAAGTGTCGCCACTAACTCAGCTTTTTTGGTATCCAATCTCAAAAATAAATCAATTGTTTTATTTATCAATTTTGACCATCTGTCAATATCGGTTTTATACTTCACTCTGGTTTTCTCATATTCCGACCCCGGCAAAACTCTAATCATGTTATTCACTTTATGTTCCTGGAGCAGTCCCGCGTTAGCTAATATTTTTTTAACACCGTCAAGACCATGCGAATATGGTCCGAACGAACCTCTCTGATAATTCAACCCCGTCGGCAGGCCTAACCCGGTTGCCACATAAGCAATTTTTTGAAATATAGTCCTCCCGATAGGCAAATGATACTTCTGCTGCTCAATACGATATACAATTTCAGTCAGCACTACCCAAGCAGGGTTCATTTTTTGCAAAATCCTCATTCCTGATTTAACTCGTCTCAAATCGGACGGCCCGGACAAAAAATCTGCCGTCAATTGCGTCGGCGGTGTGCCATAAGGCGCATACATCTTTACGGGAATATTCCATTTGGACACATACTTATAAATAAGCGGACCTACAGATTCCCAAAGCAGTTGCCCATTCCCGCAGCCAAGAGGAGGAATCGCAATAGATTCAATGCCCCATTCTTTATATTTTTCAGAAAGAATCTTTAGCCCTTTTTCAATATATTCTATTCGGGAAGCTTCCCGCCAGTGACCCTTGGTCGGAAAATTTACAATCTGAGGAACAAACATTGATTCTTTAAATAAATACGGGACTCCCTCTTTAACCTCTTTTCTTTCACAACGAGCCGCATAATCTTTAAACATTTCCGGAAAAGACTTTTTGAAATCCGCGGCAATACCTTTCCCCATAATACCCACACAGTTAACTGTATTCACAAGGGTCTGCACTCCTGACTGAAAAATGTTACCAATTAAAGCATTCATAGATTCTCCCGCTCTTTAGAAAAACAACTCATTTTTTATTATAGCATTTAGCCCTGATATCTCACACAATTTATTCAACGCCATTTCATTAGCCGCGTATGCGCCAACAATATAATCCGTCGGAATAAAATTCGGCACCAAAACCTCTGCACATTTTATTCCAGAAAGTCTATATTGGTTGATAGGATTATTACTGTCAGTCCAAAATTCCATATAAACTTCATCCTTATCCAACAATGGCAATCCCTCATCAACAGTTTTAAACCAACACGGGCGGACTGCATTCTGGTCAGTTATAACAACACCATCAATATCTAAAACTGTGGGGCTTAATCGCAGAACACAAATATTATTATTTTCTGAGCGCCTTGCGCTCAACATCGGATTGTGCGCGTCAAAATATAAATTTGCATAATCATGCAACTTCTTTTTAGTTCCCGGAATTTCTTTAACCGCTCGCCGCTCCTGAACTCCCGGTTCAGAAATATCGCACTCCACTATTTTTAATCTCTTTGACATATTGTGCGACACTATACCATGCTTCATAATGGACGGCACATTCTTAATCGCCGCAATAAAATGCAGTTCTTCTATATCTTCCCTATTCATTTTTATTTTTCCGTTTTTCTTTTGTAGCAAGAGATTTATATTGCTTTTCTTCGAGTGTCGAGGCAAGTATCAGATTTCTATCATTTCTTCTGCCCGATAATTCAAACTCTAAAATGTATCTGTTGTTTTTCGGAAAAAGTTTTTCCTTCCTTTTTATCATCATCTTCATAATATTCTTATAAGCTATCCCCGCACCCTCACTCAAGTCCCCGCATTGTTCTCTTATCATTCTATATCTCAAAACTCTCTTGAATATACCCCGCGTAATAATAGCCATGTTCCAGGCAATTACAGCAATGCCTATTGCATTATGATCATTGTCCGAATTTTCCAGAAGCGGCTCCGCAAACTCAAGCAAAAGTTCCGACATTTTCTCATGGCTTTCAATTATCGGAACTCCATGAAACCCTAATTTCGCAACTTTTTTCTTTAATCTATCTCCCCCCGATAAATGCCTTCTCTTATTTTTTTTCTTTTTCCTTGAATGTTTCATATCCGTGTGCCGTCCTTATTTCATACATCCGTTCGGGATGATTCGCAATTTCTCTATCGAATCCTTTTCAAATATTTTTCTATATGATACTGCTGAATTTTGTGGGGTTTTGTCTTACCGCTAAACCATCGGCTCACCGTGGAGAACGCAACACCTAAATCATCCGCAAGTTTTTGTAATGGGATCCGGTTTTCCAGGCGATGGTTTTCTAACTGTTTTATTATTTGCATATTTTGCATTTTACATCATGAAAACAGAATAATCAATA
>Ga0210049_1002420_pt1 | contig 17367 bp, 24 predicted proteins | sample CryGeyCG2014_300_2_FD_183964 | JGI IMG/M metagenome (GOLD analysis project Ga0210049, IMG submission 183964) | Groundwater microbial communities from aquifer - Crystal Geyser CG06_land_8/20/14_3.00 (SPAdes) (version 2) | ecosystem: Environmental > Aquatic > Deep subsurface > Groundwater | place... | reverse complement strand
AGGGCAATTCTTTGTTTGCCGGTTGATTACATGGATAGTGACCGCCCATACTACTATTGCCGTTATTGTAGTGCAGAGATGGGGCCGGATTCACGGCTAGAAGATTTCAAGCATGATCTGGACTGCCCTGTTTTGGTTGCTCAAGATATTTTGACATAAATAAAGGTAATATTATGACGCCTGTAACAATTAGTGACAAAGATATTTACAGTGATTGGGTATTTGACGAGAGTAAAGTTCTAGCTAGATTGTTAGCTGAGGAAGTAATATTCATAAATAGCTTTTGGTGGGAAAAAGATTGGCCTAAACGTGCTAGAAAACAGACTGCTTTGTGTGTCGTTTGTAACGACATCTTTGTTTGGGGTAGTGCTGATGCTGAATGTGTGGATTTTGATGAGATACAAGAACTATACAATATGTGGATTGCAGACCCTATTTGGGGTGGTGCAAAATGGTGTGCATTAAAGCGTAATTGTAAACCACAGCAATCAATTATAGATTGTATGAAGAAAGATGGTGTTTGGGATGAAGATATGGGGCTACTTACAAATGAACCTCATGACCCTTGGAAATTAGATGATAAAGCTTAAAAAATTAGAGATAGATAATTTCAGAGCTTGCGAATCCTATTCAATAGAATTGGATAATCTTGGCCTATGCCTTATCTGTGGGCCAAATGGCGCAGGTAAGTCCACTGTAAGAACGGCCATAGAATATCTACTCACTGATACAACAGCAGATGAAATCCCCCTTGATGAATTTACAAGATTTAATCAGGGAAATTGCAGATTGTATCTTCTTCTGGAAAAAGATGGTAAGGATATTATAGAGATTACCAAGTATAGAGAACATTCTCAATATGGTAACTCTACAATATTATTGTTTAATGGCCAAGATTTATCTAAGACAGATAGAAGAGAAACACAAAAGACAATCAGTAATGTTTTGGGGGTATCAAGTTATACTCTTTTTTCTACTTCTATCTTTTCTTCTTCCTCTCCTTCTTTTGTAACCAGCAAGGAGTCAGATAGAAAAGACTTCCTGTATGAAGTACAAGATATATCCAAGTATGATATATATCTTGAAAACACTAAGAAAAAGTGTGGAAAGATGGAAGTTGATATAGAAAAGTTCATGGCCCAAATAAGTCTTTGTAAAGTTAGATTAAGAGATATAAATGAGTCTTTGACTAAGATAGACATTGATATACAAAAAAGTATATTAAATAAGGATGATAAACTTAAGCAATTAAATGAGGAACTTAGTGGTCTAACAGAGAAACCTACGACTGAACTTGAAGAAACATTACATAAAGTTTCGATTGAACTGGAAACTTTTAAACCTGCTGATGTAACTGCTACTAAATTAAATAATGAGATTAGTGATATAAAGAAATATATCACAGATATAGAATACAGGGAGAAATCATTAGAGAGAGACATAAATGCTGTTAACAATTCCACTTGTCCTATACTCAATATAGATTGTTCTACATTGAGTGAAAGGAGGGAAGAAGAAAAGAAGAAGCTGTTAAACGATATTTCTTTTGTATTAGCTGAAAAGGTTGATAAGCTACAAGAGTTAACAGACAAACAGACTGACTTTCAGAAACTAACATTAGTTCTTAGTGAGAGAGACAGTTTGATAGATTTTATGGAGGAAACAGAGGCTGAATTAGCCAAAATTAAATCAGAAAATAAAAATATATTATTCAAAAAAGACTGGGTTAACAAGAGTATAGTAAATCTTCTATCTGAAGAAAATCCCTTACAAGTTGTCAAGGAAGACTTGATAACTAAGAAAAAAGATACTGAAAAATTGTTGGAGAAAACACAGAAGGACTTGACTTTTACAGAAGAGTGCTTAACTTATTATAAGTTCTGGAAGACAGGCTTTAGCAAGAAAGGAATACCTAACATGAAGTGTGAAGGATTTCTGTCGGCACTCCAATATGAAACCAATAACATACTATCTAGTTTATCAAGTAAGTATATAGTTAATATTTCTGCATTAACGACTCTCAAGTCTAAAGAGGAAAGAGAGAAGGTTTCCTATAAGATTCTACGTGAGGATGGAAGGGATTATAGTTATGCTTCCTTCTCTGGTGGGGAGAAGCAGAGGATTAGGCTCGCAGATATGTGGGCTATGCACAAACTTTGTAGCCCACTTGACATTCTGATACTTGATGAATGTCTTGAATTGTCTCTTGATGAAGAGGGGAAGATTGAAGTGATGGATATGCTTAAGCAACTAGCTCCTTCTATATCCACTGTTATAGTTATTTCTCATGATAGTGAGATAAAGGATAAGTTTGAAAGGGTTATAAGGTTTGAAAAGTGAAAAGGACTAAAGAGCTGTTAATATTGTTATAAAGAAATCTAAATTATGTAAACTTCTAGGGCTTCCTGATGAAGCAGAAATTAATGATATTTACACGGATAGAGATACTTATAGTTGTATAAATATAGTAGTTAGTGGAATCGGTTATGAAGTTGATATGTGGAAGTGGAATGTTTATGGCTAGACGAATATCCGTCCAATCAGCAAAGGCAAAAGGAAGGAAGTTACAAAACTGGGTAGCTGAACATATATCTAATATTCTTAACATCCCCTACGGGAAAGATGAAGATATAGAATCGCGGCCTTCAGGTCAGACTGGGGTTGATGTTATTCTTCATGGTAAAGCTAGAGATAGGTTCCCCTTTGCTATTGAATGTAAGAACCAAGAGAAGATGAACTTATATGCATGGGTAAAGCAAGCAAAGGCAAATAAACCTGATTGGGCAATTACTTGGCTTCTATTCCACACGAGGAATAATGAAAAACAATTTGTAACTATGGATGCAGAAGAGTTTTTCAAACTTTATGAAAGGATACTAAATGGATAATATAAAAGAATATTGTGACTACTTAACATCATTTAAGAGAACTAATGATGTATCTATTGACACTTGCCATAATTTGCTTATCTTTGGGCTGCTTGTTTCTCATAAACCAGAAAGAGTGTTAGAGCTAGGAATAGGAAATGGATATGTAACAAATGCTATCATGTCAGCTATAAAGTATAATGGTGTAGGAAGTCTTGATACAGTTGACAGTTTTCATGATTGGAATATGAGCACAAAAGAAGATTTAGCTAAGATATTAAAGGAGATAGATAAGATTGGTACCCATATATATGCTCCTGTTCTAGAGCAGGTCTTTGTTAAACAAGTTCCTGACAATACTTATGACTTTATTATTTCAGATGCAGACCACCATCATGTTGGAGAGTGGACAGATGAAATATGGAGGATTGGAAAACCTAATGCTGTAATAATAGTGCATGATATTTATTCGTACAGGTCTCCTTTTAACTATATGTTGTGGAGGCTGGCAAGTTGAAAAAACCAGTGTTTATATTTAATAAGTCTTCAAGGCCAGATGAACAATGTGAAAATGGGATGGCTGTGATACTAAATGGAAAATAGAACAGAAGAATTAGCCAAAGCACATTGGGATTATATTGAAAAGTTACTTATAACACATGATGTAATGGAGGACGAAAGAAAGATAATTGGGTTTCATTACAAAACAGTCTTTATACATGGTTATAAGCATAGAGTAGAATATATTAGTAAATCTAAAGGAAATGACTAAATATTGTGGATTTAGAAAAGGAAACTATAAAATTGGAATATACCAAATTTCTTGATACTAAAAATATAAGATATGAATCTAAAGGTAAGGATATATCTGTAGAAGATATTCATCCTATGCTATTTCAATTTCAAAGAGATGTAACTAAATGGGCTGTAGCTAAGGGAAGATGTGCTGTATTTTTAGACACAGGGCTTGGGAAGACCCTGATAGCATTAGAGTTTTCTCGTTTACTAGATGAGAATACTCTTATTATTGCTCCATTATCAGTAGCTAGACAAACAGTCAGAGAAGGTAGAAAAATAGATTTAGAAGTTAAATATGTCAGAAGCCAGGAAGAAGTAGGTGATAAAGGAATTTACATTACCAACTATGAAATGTTGGAAAAATTCAACTATTCAAGCTTTGGTACTGTAGTTCTTGATGAAAGCAGTATACTAAAATCTATTTCTAGTAGGACTAGAGCTAAACTCATAGAAGCTTGTCAAAGAGTTCCTTATAGACTTTGTTGTACTGCTACTCCTGCACCAAATGATTTTATAGAAGTAGGTAATCATGCTGAGTTCTTGGGTGTTTGCACAAGGGCAGAAATGTTAGCAATGTTTTTTATAAATGCTAATAAAGAACACACTATTAAAAATGGTAATTCTTTTTATAGAAAGAAGGGTATGAATAAAGATGGTACTGAATGGAGATTGAGGCATCATGGAGAAAAACCTTTCTTTCGTTGGCTGGCCTCATGGGCATTTTGTATGACTAAACCATCTGACTTAGAATATGATGATAATGGTTTTATATTACCACCACTTAATTATAATCTACATGTTGTTGATGTAGATTATAATCCCAATGGTGAGATGTTTTTCTCTTCTTTAAAGGGAATTAAAGATAGAGCTAAGATAAGAGATTTTACTGTCGAATATAGACTTAGTAAAGTAAAAGAACTTATTAGTCAAGATAGTGGTCAGTGGATTATATGGTGTGGTCTTGATAAAGAGAGTAAAGAACTTTCTAAACTTATAGAAGGAAGTGTGGAAGTAGAAGGGTCTGATTCACCTGATTACAAAGCTCAAATGTTTGAAGATTTTCAAGATGGTAAATATCAAGTTCTCATTACTAAATCTAAAATTGGTGGATTTGGTCTTAACATGCAAAATGCTAACAATATGATATTCTTTGGACTTAATGATTCTTGGGAAATGTTATATCAATCTATAAGGAGGGAATGGAGATTTGGGCAAACCAAGCCAGTAAATGTTCATATAGTGATTTCTAATCTTGAAAGTGAAATATATAATAATGTAATGAGAAAAGATATGATGGCAGAGAGGTTGAGAAAAGGATTGATAGAAGAGATTAAGACTTATGAAAAAGAAGAGTTAGCTTCTCTAACTTATAGTAGAACAAGTTACAAGGAAGATACAGTAAAAGGTAGGAATTGGGTTGCTATGTTGGGAGATTCTTGCACAAGGCTTAAAGAGATTCCTGATGAATCTATTGACTTGTCAGTATATTCTCCCCCATTTGCAGAACTTTTTACTTACACTGACAGTGAACGTGATCTTGGTAATTGTAAAGACTCAAGTGAATTTTTTAAACATTATTCTTTTATTATTAGGGAAGTATTAAGGGTAACTAAACCAGGAAGATTGTCTTGTGTTCATACAAGTGATATTCCTGCTATGTTGACACGGGATGGCTATATTGGTCTTAAAGATTTTCCTGGCGATGTAATAAGGGCTCATGAAAAAGAGGGATGGACTTTTGTGGGTAGAGCATTTATTGCAAAAAATCCGCAAGCTTTAAGAAATGGGACACAAGTTATGACTCCTTTGGGATGGCATCCTATAGAAACATTGAAGGTAGGAGATTTTGTTACTGGGGCAGATGGTACACCTACTAAGGTTCTTGGTGTTTATCCTCAAGGTATTCAGCAATTATATAGAGTTAAATTTAGAGATGGTGATTATATTGATTGCCATGCGAACCATATATGGTTTACTAACTCTGTAGTACGTAATAAATCTAAATTAATGACTACTATAGATATTTTAAATAAAAAGGTTAGATATTCTTATAATAAACCAAAGTTTAGTATTCCTTTTTTAACTAAACCTGTTCTTTATGAAAAGAAAGATAATTTTGTGATAGACCCTTATTTGTTAGGTGTATTGTTGGGTGATGGTTCTATTAGCCAGAAAAAAGTAGTGGAAATATGTACAGATACTGAAATATTAAATAAGGTAAAATTGCCAGAAGGACATATCTTAGTCAAAAGAAAAGGTTCTGATAAAAAAAACGGATTAGTTCAAACAGCAGCTATAGTTTACCCAACAGTAGTTGATGAAAATTTAGTTATGGACAATTTAAGAAAACTAGGGCTACAAGGATGCAGGGCTTGGGAAAAGTTTATTCCTTCAGAATATATTTATTCATCAATAGATGCAAGAAAAGATATTATTAGAGGACTGATAGATACTGATGGTAGAATATCTATAAAAAACAAAATTGACTTTTTTACAACGTCTGAACAATTAGCAAAAGATGTTAGGACTATTATGTTATCTTTGGGATGTAATGCTATAATAAATAAATCTAGGGGTGGTAAATATATTTACAAAGGTGATGTTAGATATGGAAGGTCTATGTATAGAGTAGCTATACAAATATTTGGTGATGTTTGGTGCCCTGTTACTTTAAAAAGAAAAGTAGATCGTTTTATACCAAGAAAGAAAAATCATATAAGATATATCACAGACATAGATGCCATTGATAATGATAAATGCACATGTATAGAAGTAGAAGCTACAGATGGTCTATTTATTACTGAAAATTTTGTTATTACTCACAACTCTCAGGCCATCAGAACAAAAAGTAAAGCTCTTTTGTTTGCTCAATTTTATAAAGATTCTGTAGAAAGTAGACCTGCATTAGCTGACCAAATTTTAATATTTCGGAAAAAAGGGATAAACCAAGTTCCTATATTACCAGTTGAAAATGGTGATATGAATAATGAAATATGGATAGAATGGGCAAATGGTATATGGCTTGGAATATCAGAATCAGATACTTTATCGTTTTATAGAGCCAGAGGGGTTGATGATGAAAAGCATATTTGCCCATTGCAATTAGGTACGATAGAAAGGTGTATAAAACTATATTCCAATCCTAATGAAACTATTCTTACGCCTTTTATGGGTATTGGTAGTGAGGCTTATCAAGCATTGAAATATAAACGAAAAGCTATTGGCATTGAATTGAAAGAGACATATTTTAATGCAGCAGTAGAAAATCTAAACAAGATGGAAAAAGAAATTAAAAAATCATATATAATTACAGGATAATATTTATGATTATAAACGAATCTACTCTGATAAATATGTTATCTACACCTAAAGATATTTTATTGGTTGAACCTCCTTATAAACGTAGTTATATACCTTTAGGTCTAGCTAAAATAGCATCTTTAACTAAATCTAATGGTTCTACTGTTGAATATAGTAGAGGGGATGTAAATAGAAATTATGATTTAATTTGTGTAGCTACATGTTTTACTACTGATGCTGAAACTGTCTTAAAAACATTGCATCATATTAGACATACTTTTTACAGTTATGATACACCAATTATAGTTGGTGGTATTTTTGCATCATTGATGCCAGAATATATAATAAACAATTCTAAGAATGTGTCAGTATTTACAGGGTATTCTGATATTTTAGATAGGTGTATACCTGATTATTCGTTGGATTATCAAGTTAGTGGATTTTTCAAAGATGTAATGACTTTATTTACTACTAGAGGATGCCCAAATAGATGTGGATTTTGTATGGTTCATAGGTTAGAGCCAAAGTTCCATATTTCATCTTCTTGGAAAGAGAATATAGAACAAGTAAATAGACAAGTTTGTGTAGTATCAGACAATAATTTTTTAACTGCTGATATTAATCATATAAGAAATGTAGTTGAGTCACTAAATCAGAATAATAAAAAAGTTATATTTAATAATGGTATAGATTGTAGAACTGTAACAGAAGAAAATGCTGAATTACTTGCATCATTATCATATATTAGAAATGGATTCAGAACAGCTTTTGATTCTATGGAGGATGATGAATATTATCAGAAAGCTATGGAATTGTTGATTGACAAAGGATTAAAGATAAAAGGTAACTCATATACTTATGTTTTATTTAATTATACTGATACTCCACAGGATGCATATTATAGAGTTAAGATAGCTTGGACTTACAGAAGTAATCCTTATTTTATGCAATATAGACCATTAAATTTAACTACACACAAAAACACTTTTATAGGTAAGTATTGGACTACTAATTTGGTGAAGGCTTTTAGAAATTATGGTTTAAATTTTGGATATAATAGAGGAGATACTACGTTTGAGACATGGGCAAAGAATGAAAATAGTAATATAAAATTGACAGATGATGATTGGGATCATTGGTATTATAAGAAGGAGAACAATGAACAAAAAAATTGTTGACAAGATAATTGATTTTCGGGATGAAAGGGATTGGAAGCAATTCCATACTCCTAAGAATTTAGCTATATCTATCAGTTTAGAGGCAAATGAATTACTAGAACTTTATCAATGGGCTGAACACGTAGACAAGATTGACGTGGAAGAAGAGATTGCAGATATTGCAATCTACCTTCTGACCTTTTGCTATGACAATAATATTAACTTGGAAGAAGCAATAGAAAAAAAGATAAAGATAAATGCAAGAAATTATCCTGTAGAATTGGCGAAGGGGTCTTCAAAAAAACATCCAAATGATGGTATGTATCCGTGATAATAATAAAACCTTTTTACGAAATATTATTTATAAGTCAGACAAACAATAAGTTGGTAGAATATTGTGCCAGAGTTTGCTATCAATCTCAAGATAAGATTAAAGATAGTAGTGCGGATACATTAGTCAAAGCATTACTTTCTCAATCACCACCACATGAGAGTGTGATTGAACATAGCATGATAACTGTAAGATTCATTATCAATAGGGCTATAGCAAACGAACTGGTACGACATAGATTAGCATCTTATAGTCAGGAAAGTACAAGATATGTTAAATATGATAATGATGATATGATATTCATAAAACCAGCTTGGGTGTCTATTCCAGTTGGAGAATATTCACCACAAAATTTGGTAGCATTGCAAGGATTATATCCTGATAATGACCTTTTGTGGGCAGAAAGTCTGTTATTAGCAGAACTATACTATAAAAGATTGTTAATGGTAGGATGTAAAGCAGAAGATGCACGTGACTTACTTCCTTCTGCGCTTAAAGCGGAAATAGTTATAACAGCCAACTTTAGAGAATGGAGGCATATACTAAAACTAAGAACTTCTAAGAAAGCGCATCCACAAATGAGGGAAATTATGATACCTTTATTAAAAGAGTTGAAAGAAAAGATTCCAATTATATTTGAAGGAATTGGTAGTTAACCACACCTTTATAAATAAAGGGGTATCCTTACTGGAAAGTAGATGAAACACAAAATTAGAACATTAAAGGGAACTGCTGTTGTTAATTTAACTAGGAGGACAGCTATAAAGTTCTTTTGTAAAGAATGTATGGGCTTCAATGAAACAGAAGTATCCGGGTGTACTTCACCATTATGCCCATTATATCCTTTCCGAAATAACAAAGCTATTTCGAAAAGCAGTGAACGTAAACCTAATCCTAACGCTTTAGAAGCTTTGGCTAAAGCTAGGCAGAAAAGAAAATTCAAAATAGGAGATTAATTATGGCAAACATTAGATTTTATTTAAGTGGCAAAGAGTTTATTGACAAAAGATGGGACTTGATTCCCAGACTTGGAGAAAAAGTTAGTATGATGGGAAATATGTATGGAGTGAAAGATGTTATATGGAGTTTGATAACGCCTAATCCATTTGACGATAGTTATATAGCTAATGTCATTATGGAAAAACTTCAATCTACTGAACCGGAGATAAAGCAAGGTGAGGATAAGTCAATCCACTGAGGATCAAATCATGTCATTGGCTGCCTTCCGTTATTGTTTGGGCAGGAAGACATATATCGTAGGAATATGTATTGGTTGGATAAAGAAGCATTGGAAACAGTTTTCTAACAACACTAAAAGTGTTATGCTACAAGATATAATTGAAGCATATTTGGGCAATCTTACCGGCATGAAAATGGATACTATTAGTTGGATTGAGCTATTAAAGTGGGCTTGGGCAGAAGAAGATAATGATTTAAGAACAAAGGTTAAAAGTATGGCGCAATGGAATATAGATTTGTGTAAAGATAAAGAGAAGAAAGAAGTTTTAGAATCTTTATGGTCTCAGATAACCTTATAGAACTTGCTTGCAAAGAGGCATTATTGTCTCTTTGCCAGCATAGAGTAGGTGCTATTATATGGGATAAGAAAAACATTATTTCTATGGGCCATAACTATTATCTAAAGTCTAAACGTAGTTATACTAAAAGGTTTATTAAGAACACTGGTATACATGCAGAAGTAGATGCAATAACAAATGCTAGAACAGAGCTTAAAGGTTGTTCCATTCTTGTAGTAAGAGTAGCAAGAAATCAAGATTTAGTTCTAGCTAAACCGTGTAACTGGTGTTATAATTATATAAAACATGTTGGATTGCATTGGTTATATTACTCAAACGCTAATAATATAGTGAGGGAAAAAGTATTATAAATCATATCTTGATGTTCTTAAACTCCAAATTGTAAATACTGGCCAAGCCAGTTGATTATTAGTAATAAGAAAGGTGATATTATATGGCAAGTGAACAAGACATACAAGAACTTCTCAAGTCACGTTATTATAAGGATGGAGAAGATTCATGGGCAGATATTGCTGAAAGGGTTAGTGGTATCTACCCACCTATCAAAGAATATATATTAAATAAAGAGTTTATACCTTCTACTCCTACTCTTATGAATTATAATGCCAACAAAGGCGGCACACTTTCATCCTGCTTTCCAATGAATATTCAAGATAGCATAGAAGGTATACTTGATGCCTACAAGGAAGCAGGTCTTGTCACTAAATCAGGTGGTGGTGTAGGGTATGATTTTTCCTCTCTAAGAAGTTCTTATGAAAATATATCGTCAATTAGTAGGAATAGTTCAGGGCCATTGGCATTTATAAGTATGTTTAGTTCTCTTCTTGATAGTATAAGACAAGGAGGGAGAAGGAAAGGGGCAGGTATGGCAATGTTAGATATTGACCATCCTGACATTCTTAATTTTATAGAGGCTAAATCAGACCCCACAAATGAAACTTATAAACGATTTAATTTCTCAGTACGAATACCTGATTGGTTTTATGATTTGTTAGCAGATAGTCCTGAATCACCTATGTTTGTACAGCCTAAAAGTGGGGACAAATACAAACTTATACAGAATGATAAGGAAGTTACTGTCAGACAATTATGGAGCAAATTGGTAGAAAATGCTTGGAGAACAGGTGAACCAGGAATATTTAACTCTACTATAGCTTATGATAGATGTAGTATAACTAATGTAGATTCTCATGTATTATCAAATCCTTGCCAAGAGCATGTAGCCATTCCATATTCTTCTTGCTGTCTTGGAAGTATTAACTTGAGTAAATTAGTTTTAGTTAAAGATAAAGTATTTAATTGGGGGAAGTTTACTACTCTAATACATCTAGCTACTAGATTCTTAAATAATGTTATAGACTGTAACTACTTTCCAATTCTCCAGATTGAAGAAGTTACACGTAATATAAGGTCTATTGGATTAGGTATCATGGGACTTGCTCATGCACTTATGAAAATGGGTATACCTTATAATTCTAATGAAGCTTATATATTTGCAGATAGGGCCAGTAATACTCTCACTATTGAATCGTTAAAGGAATCAGTAGCTCTTTCTTGTATTCATGGGCCTTATCCTGCATTCGATTGTGATTTGTTTCTTAAAGTTAATGAAAGACTACTAAAGCCTGAGTTAATTGATGCTATAAAGACGCATGGTATAAGAAACCATGCAACAACTAGCATAGCTCCTACAGGAACAATATCAACAATAGCTAATACTACTTCTGGTATTGAGCCATTATTTTCTCTAGCTTATATAAGAAAGGTAGAACAAGAAAATAATACTTACAAAGAAATGTTAATAGTTGACCCAGTATTTGATGAGTATATTACCAATAAATATCCTGAACAACATGATATAATTCTTAAAGAGGTAGAGGATAATAAAGGTTCATGTATAAATTCTAAAATTCTAACTAAGGAAGAAAAGGATTTGTTTATAACTGCCCGTGAATTATCACCAATAGAACATCTAGATATTCTTACAGCAGTAGCATTTAATACAGGTCTTTCAGTAAGTAAAACTATAAATCTTCCATCATCTGCCACTGTTACAGATGTAGCCAACATTTATCTTGAAGCTCATACTAGAAAAGTGATAGGTGTAACTGTTTATAGAGATGGAAGTAGAGAAGGTATATTAGTTGACAGGAACAATGAAACAGAAGTAAGACTAACACCAAGGAGGCCAAAAGAACTTCAAGCTGATGTATATCACTTTACTGTAGGGAAGAGAAAATACTACGTTTGTGTTGGGATACTTAATCAAAAACCTTATGAACTTTTTGTGAATGAAAATTATACTGATGATGGGGAAGTATTCATAGATACTAAAATTAAATCAGGAATAATAAGAAAGGTTAAGCGTGGTAAATATGAATTGACATCAGACGATAAAAGTTATATCATATCTAACGGTTTTACTGATGAAACAGTGGCAGCCTTTAACCGTATTATTTCCCTTTGTATGAGACATAATATACCATTAAAGTTTGTTGTTGAGCAGATAGAGAAAACTTCTGGTAATCTTATTTCTTTTACTAAAGCTGTGTCAAGAGCTTTGAAGAAGTATATTCCTGACGGTTCTACTGTTTCAGGGGTAGAATGCCCTAACTGCCATAAAGAACATACTTTGGTTAGAGAATCTGGGTGTATGATATGTAAAATTGAATTAGGTGGGTGTGGTTCATCAATTTGTGGTTGACTTTTTCAATAAAGTGATTATCTTCTATTAAGAAAGGGGTAAGAGCTATGAAACTAAATGATTGGGAAATGCAGAGAGAGTATGAATTAAGGTCTGAGCTTATGAGGGAAGATTGGGAAAATCCCTACAGAAGACGAAATAGAATAGCTAGTTTGGATGATGACGACTATGGTTTTGATGACGACATAATGTTTGACTATGAGAAAAATCTATTAACATGCCAGCATCATTACAAATAGATGATGCAGTTTTTGATAAATATTATATTTCACAAGCAAGAGGTACTTTGGAAAGTGCAGTTACTAAACTTAGTAGAACAGAAGAATATATTTTTGATAGTGGTGTAGACAAAATATATATATCTAAAATAGTAAAGCTAATAACAACTATAAACAAAATTCATAAGGAATTGGGAGAATTATATGCTTCAGATAACATTCGTGAATGATGGTACTGGAACAGAAGGCTTTGGAAATTATAACTATACAGTCAATGTAAACAAGGAGCAAATTGCACATAGTTATAATGTTTAATAATTTAAAATATGGAATTAAAAACTTTTATAGACTTGGCAAAGCATTGTGGGGATTCAGATGGTGGGATTGGTCATATCTGCTTGCCTTCATTGCAGAAGTTCTAAGATATATGGCCTACAATCATAGGTATAGGGGTAATGCGGAAGAATCTGCTAAGATAGCAGATAAAATAGATGAAGCTGCTAATTTAGTGGAAAAATTGTACCTGGATGACTTCTTTGATTATGATTATATTACTAATAAATATGGTGAAGTTAAATGTGAGGACAATAAAATATTTTATGAAAAGGAAGACCAATACTCTAAAGAAGAATTGGGTAATGATCTAGATAGACTTTACAAAGAAGAAGATAAGAATATAAAGCAGGTACAAAAACAACTATTTAGAATTATATCTAAATATAGAGAGTGGTGGGATTAACTAAGAAAGGGGTGGCTATTATTTGAAAGTATTTTATCATTCAGCAGATTTAGATGGACACTGTTCAGGAGCAATATGTAAACTAAAATATCCACTTGCAGAAATGCACAAGATAAATTATGGTGACAAGTTTCCTTGGGATAAAGTAGCACACAAAGAAGAAGTATTTATGGTTGACTTTTCCCTGCAACCTTTTGAAGATATGATAAAGTTAAATAAACTGGCTGACTTTACTTGGATTGACCATCACAAGACTTCCATAGCTGATTATACAGCATCAGGAATTACTATAAATGGCAGGACAGTAGAAGGAAAAGCCGGTTGTGAGCTTACTTGGGAGTACTTGTTTCCAGATAAGGAAATGCCTGTAATTGTTCATCTCTTAGGTCGTTATGACGTATGGGATCATGAGGATGAACGTGTCTTGCCAATACAACACAGACTCAAACTTGGCAATACTATTCCAGATACTGAATCAACCATGAATAATTGGAGAAGATTGTTTGAGTTATACGAAGACAGTGGTGAATTTCTTGAAATGCTAAGAGATGGAAAGCTCTTAGGAAAATATATAGATAAGGATAATGAGATGTATGCCAGAAATGGCATGTTCTATACTAACTTAGATGGATTTACTGCTATTGCTGTAAATAGAACGATAGCTAATTCTAAATTATTTAGTTGCTTTTCTGACTTACATTATGATATTATGGTGGCTTTTGGTTGGAGGAAAGGTAAGTGGTCTGTGCATCTTTACACTGATAAGCCTTATATAGACGTTAGTGCTATCGCTAAGAACTATGGCGGAGGTGGTCATAGAGCAGCAGCGGGCTTTCAGACTGGCAGACTGCCTTTTGAACTGAGATGAGAACAAAGAGAAGAAAAGAATTAGTGCCTTTAGTATGTTGTGTTTGTGGTAAGGATAGAGATAGAGGTGCTGATGATGCATTAGAAGTATTGTGTTCAAGTTGCACACAGATAGTATGCAGACAAACACAAGACATTCCTTGGAGGCTTAGAAAAGTTGATAAGAATTACTAAGGAACGAGACAATCCTTATATTTTCCCTAGAGGGGAAGCTATCCCTCCTGGTAAAATACATATAGGGCATTCTATCAAGAAAGAGAGGAAAAAAATCAAGGATATTATTGAGAGAGAATTGGAAGACGTTTTAGATGAACTACCATCTAACATCAAAATTCTTTAACAGAAAGGAAAGTAGATGAATATTAAATATTATTATAGAAGAGACCGATTGGCAAATGCACCTGTTATTACAATATGCCTTGTTGAAGAAAATGGAATTGTAGCAAGAGGAATAGCTATTTGTTCTATGGTAGAAACACCATGTAAATCAAAAGGTAGGGAGATGGCAAAGAAAAGAGCGTTAGCAGCATTCGATTCTAAAAATACGTCAATGCCTATAGTTAGATGGGAAGCAGGATATGTGCTATGTGATTTTGATGATGCGTCCCCTGCTCCTAATTATAAATCTGAATATAGACCATTACTTACTGAATTTGAGCAGAAGATTCTTTGGAAAAAATAGCATTTGATCTTGATGACGTATTGTTTCAAACTTCCAAAGCATTCAGGGAGGAATCCCTGATACGCTTTGGGTTTGATTGCATTGCTTCATGCAATACTTATGACATGAATCCAGAAGGAAGGATAAGTCAAGAAGATTTCAATAGATTTATAGATGATGTAGCTATAAAATATTGGGATTGGGTACAACCATATGCTTATGTTAATGAAGTTCTTACTTTCTTTTATGGTGCTACTGGAAAACCTATTATTGTTCTTACTTCCAGAAATGAGTTATTGAAGGAAGTAACTCATAAGATGTTAGATAAACATTTATCTGTTCCTTATGAGGTTATTTTCTCTAAGGATAAGAGGCAAGATTGTCTTAAACACAATTTTGGTATATTAGTTGATGATAGATTTAAGACAATAGAAGATTGTGCCCCTATTTTGAAGAAGGCTTTCATTCCTACTAGACCTTGGAATAGAGGAAGAAATATAAAGTTAAATAATGTTTACAGAATACAAACACTTAAGGATATATTATGCCTGATATAACATTGTGCAGTAATGAAACTTGCCCAATAAATTATAAATGTTATAGATTTTTAGCTGAACCAAACAAACATTGGCAATCTTATTCTTACTTTATACCTGAAGATGGTGTATGCAAAGATTTCCTTCCGGTAAAATACCATCAACTCAACGAATATCAGACAGAAAGATATATGATATATAAGAGGGGGAATGGATATTGATAGTAAAAGCAGAAATACCTGATAATATTGCACAAGTCTTTGAGGAAAATGAGAATATAGGAAGGTATTCTCTAGCTGAACTCCTAGCTATCTCTGACCCGGAAGCTAGATTTTATGCTAAGTTATGGAAGAATAAGGTTGAAGATAATACTAATATAAATATAAGTCAAGATGGCAATTCTCTTACAGTAGAGACTAACCTAGTTGATTCATTAGATAAAGTTCTTGAACTAGCTAAAGTAGACTTATCAAAGTGGTTTATAGAAAAGCACAATATAAACTATTGGTCTTCTACTGACGGCAATCAAAGAGCACTTGTTAAAATATGGCTTAAGCCTAAGATAATTCAACCTATAGAACAAGCAATAAGAGAACTTATAAAAGAGCTTCCTAAGCATAAACCTGTTTATGCCCCAGGTATAATGACTACTGATAGGAATCTTATGCTTGAAGTTAGTCTATTTGACGTCCACTTTGGTATGTTGGCATGGGATAAGGAAACCGGAAATGATTATGATATAGAAATAGCTGAGAGGTTATATGTAGATACGGTAAAGAAGATACTAGAAAGAGTTACCAACTTTAACATTTCCAAGATACTTTTCCCTCTTGGTAATGATTTCTTCCATGTGAATAATCCAGAGGGGTTGACACCTAAAGCACGTAACTTCCTTGATGTGGATAGCAGACTCCCCAAGATATATAAAGCAGGGAAGATGGCTATAATAAAAGCAATAGATTACTGTCTTGGTATAGCTCCGGTACATATATTATGGATTCCTGGTAATCATGACCCTGAGACTTCTTTCTTCCTTGTTGATGCAATAAGGGAACACTATTCATCAACTGATAGAGTAGAAGTTGATGTATCACCCAAAGCTAGAAAATATATACAATGGGGTAAGTGTATGATTGGTTTCACTCATGGTGATGAAGAACCCCACAGAGACTTACCTTCCATTATGGCTAGTGAAGAAAAAGATATGTGGTCTAAAACAGACTATAGAGAATGGCATATAGGCCACTTCCACAAGAGAAAAGAAATGAAGTTTATATCAGGTGATTCATTTCAAGGTATGGTAGTAAGAACATTGCTTTCTATTTCAGGAACAGATAACTGGCATTATAGGAAAGGGTATATAAATAAATTCAGAGCTGGTGAAGCCTTCCTGTGGGATACTGATGAAGGTATGATAAATAACATTATTGTAAATAGTGGAGGGTAGACATGAAGTTTTACACTAAGGAAACTATAGAAATAGATAAACCATATTCTATTGTATGCGATATGTGTAAGACTGAATATACTGATGAAATGGAGCTACAAGAATTTCATTTCATAAACTTTACAGGTGGATATGGTTCAGTGTTTGGTGATGGCAATAAGATAGAAATTGATATATGCCAACATTGTCTTAAGGGGCTTATAG
>Ga0210049_1002412_pt1 | contig 17422 bp, 21 predicted proteins | sample CryGeyCG2014_300_2_FD_183964 | JGI IMG/M metagenome (GOLD analysis project Ga0210049, IMG submission 183964) | Groundwater microbial communities from aquifer - Crystal Geyser CG06_land_8/20/14_3.00 (SPAdes) (version 2) | ecosystem: Environmental > Aquatic > Deep subsurface > Groundwater | place... | reverse complement strand
TGAACCTCAATAATTCGGTAAAAATTCAAATTTGTAGATTCGGATATAATTCGTAGTTTCGAATTGGGTCATTTATTTAGGGCATTGACGCAATATTATATTTATGGAAGTCCGACTTCCATAAATTGACATTGACTTTTAATTTTTGGTTGTGATAAGATATGAGTATGAAAAAAATCATCCAAGTTCATATTTATAAAGGCGAGAAATATTATATCGCCGAGTGCCTTGATTTGCCTGTTGTTACCCAAGGTAAGACTCTTGATGAACTAGTTTCTAATCTTAAAGAGGCGATTACTCTACAATTAGAGGGGGAAAATTTGTCGGATTTTGATTTAGTTGCCGAACCTTCTGTTTTAGCTAATTTAGAAGTTGATTCTTCGGCTTATGCCAAAGCTTAAAATTCTTTCCGGTCAGGAAATAGTAAAAATATTCCTTGTTTTTGGTTTTTCTGTGGCTGCCCAGCGAGGCAGTCATATTAAATTAGTTCGAATTCTTCCTGATAGCGCAAGACAGACATTAACTATTCCCAGTCATTCGGAATTAGACAAAGGGACAATTAAAGCTATTTATCGTCAAGCCTTACGATATATTCCCGATGGGGAATTAAAACCGCATTTTTATAGCGAATAATATCTGTAATTGGCTTAATTGGTGTCAGAAAAATGGGGTCAAAATCGTTTCTATCGAGGTTGAACCTCGATAATTAAAATCAATCTAATTTTATTTCCTTGATGTTTTACGAAGATTAGATTAAAGTCAAGTAAGCTTCTTGTATTTGTAATTGTTAAATTTACAAAATTTACGTCTTGCGATGACGTAAATGAAGATAATAGAGAATAGATACTTTCCCATAGGAAAGCGCTTCCCCATGGAGAAGCATTCCGAGGTTGTAGTTTTGGATCGGTCATTGACTTTTGATTTTGGGGTGTGATAGAATAGAAATATGCTTACCGAATTTATTAATAAAAAACTAAAAGAGGCAGAATATAAAATTTTGAAGGATAGAACTTATTTTGGTGAAATTCCCGGTCTAAAGGGTGTTTGGGCTTCTGCGAAAAATTTAGAAGATTGTCGCAAAGAACTCCAAGAGGTATTAGAAGACTGGCTTTTACTAAAAATAAAAACAGGCGACTATGTTCCTGGTTTTCGAACCAAAATTGGCGAACGTCTTTTAACACATGCCTAAAAATATCTCCTGGCGGAAAATGATTCAGAGCGGAAATTTTACGACAAGCTGGAATTTCTCCCGAAGAATGGAATAATGCTTAAGCTATTATCGAGGTTGAACCTTGATAATTACCAATCTATGGTCATCGCAAGACCATAGATTGGGGGATTTGTAAAAGTGGATAACTTTAGTGTTTTAATTGCTAAAATCTATTAGAATAATTAGAATGATTTTAAAAATATGTCTAAACTAAACAAAATTTTATTGGTCGTGGTCGTTGTTTTGATTATCGCTTTGGCGGGTGTGGTTTACTGGCAGAATTTTAAAAAATCCGACAGCGATTACTGGGCGGTTTATCTATCAACGGGAGACCTTTATATAGGCAAGCTTTCATATTTCCCGCGCCTTCATCTTTCGGATGTTTGGTTTTTTCAAAAAACAAGCGATGCCCAAAATCCCCTTAATCTGGCAAAATTCAGCCAGGCGTTTTGGGGACCAGGGGATGAATTGTACTTGAGCAAAAAGCAAATTATTTGGAAAAATAAACTAAGCGAAACAAGCCAAGTCATTTCTTACATAAAAAATTCGCAAGCGGCGCAATCGCAAACAGGGCCGCAGGCCCAGACCCAAGCTCCGGCTCCGGAACAAACGAGCGAAACCGGCCAATAAATAATAAAAAACCGCCATCCGGGGCGGTTTTTTTGTGGACCAATCTTAGGAAGTCCGACTTCCTAATGATTTAATTTCTTCAGGGTCAATATTTTTAAGCCAATTAGCAACATCTTTTTTATATTGCGCTGGTCCTTCAAAGAATTTTAATAAAAATTCTCTTTGAGTAACAGAAGGGAAATTTTTAATTCCGATATAATCTTGAAAACTACTCCATCGATAATTTTCAATAAATTTCATTGCTTTTTTATAATTTTTAATTTTTCTTTCGCGCCATTCGGGGAAATCGGCGTCTAGGGGATTAAGATGGATATAATAGGGAAGGTGAATAAAATGAGATTCTTGATTTGCATGGACAATTTTATATTTTCCCTGCAAAAGATGCCCAACTCTATTGTATTTTTTGTTAAAATAATTTGTATATCCAGTTCCTAATTTGCGCATAAATGCAGTAATACCGCCTTCTTTTTGCTGTTTTATCATGAGATGGAAATGATTTGGCATTAAACAAAAAATCAATAAATCTATCAATAGTTTTCTCGGCACCCGCTCAATCTTAGGAAGTCCGACTTCCTTAGATTGTTTTTGCCCGAAATGATAAGCAAGATTTATCGTCGGATTCTCATCATTAAATTCAAAAAGGTCGTGAATAAACCTTAAACGGTCATCATCATCTAAAAAAATATTTCTTTGTTCAATACCTCTATTATAAATATGGTATATTTCTCCAATAACAGGCTTTATTCTATACATAAAATAATCATATATTAAATTTCAATATTTAGGAAGTCCGACTTCCTAAGATGTTTTTTGGTTTTTTTAAAAAAATGTTTTATAATATATACTATGACAGAAAAACAAAAAGCTGCGGTTACTTTATCAATGACGCTTTTAATCGGCGGGCTGATTGTGGAGCTGGGAATCGCGCTGGCTTTTATTTCTTATTATTTATTGCAAGGCGGATTCGGCTTGAAATTATCAGAACAGGCGATAACGGCGGCAAAGTCCGGCGCTCAAGACGCGGTAATTAGAATTGTCAGAGACGCGAATTTCAATCCCAGCCCGAATCCGTATACCTTAACAATTGGAAGCGGTTCGGCTCAAATAACGGTTTGTAAAGACACTTGCGCCGGAACCGGGAAAATTCAAATCGATTCGCTGGGCAGCGTTTTAACCAAGCGCCGCCAGATAAGAGCGATAGTTTCGGTTAGCAGTCAAACCGGCGAAGTAAGGTTGGAGTCGGAAAAAGAAATATCATTATAAATTTCTATGGTATCAATTGATTTTAAAAAAATTATAAAAATCTTTAGATCTACGCCGGAAATCGGCGGAATTGAAATTTCCGATTCGGCGGTAAAATTTTCGCTTGCTAAAAACGATAAGTCGGTTTTTGCATCTTTGAATTTGGCGCCAGGGATAGTTTCGGAAGGGAAGGTATTGAATAAAAATAAATTAAAAGAAGCTTTAGGGGAGCTTCATTCGCGGATAACGCCAAAATTGAAAAAGAAAATATATGCGGTGGTTAATATTCCGGACGACAATATCTACGCCCAGTCGTTTAACTTGCCGATGGCGGCTTCGGATAATCTTGAAGAAGCCGTCAAATTGAATTTACAAATGATTTCGCCGATGGATTTTTCTACCGCTTATTCCGACTGGCAAAAAATAGGCGAGATAAAAATTGATGGTGGGCAATTGGAAATTTTAGGGGCTTTCGTTTACGGCGGGATAGTAGATGATATTATTGAATGTTTAAAAGAGGTGAATTTTGTGGTTGCGGCGGTTGAATACGCCGGTTTGGCTCTTAGCAGGGTCGTGGCTGCGGCTTTGCCGCAAAATCCGGATTTTGTTTTAATGCATTTGGGGGCAAACGGCTTGAATTTCATATTTATAAAAAACAACAATTTTTATTTCAGTCATTTCGCGCCATGGCCCAAAAGCGAAGAACGTCAGATAAAAATGTCGGTTGTTGAAGAGATGGTTGTTTCGGAAACGCAAAAAACCTTGAATTTCGTCGGCTCTCATTGGCCGGAGGCGCAAATAAAAAATATCTTCTTTTCCACGCCGGTTTTGGAAGAAAAAATAACGGAAATTATAAGCAAAAATTTCGGCCTTCCAGCTCAGAAAGTCGTTCTGCCCGTAAGTCTTAAAGACCCGGCAGGCCAATGGAGTGTAAACGATAAACAGATGATTTCTTTGGGCTCGGATTGGTTTTCAGTTTTGGGTTCGGCCTTAAGAGGGTTAATTCCGCGTTCAAAAGACATAATTATAAGCATTGCGAGCGCCGGAACCGAAGAAGAATTCAGGCAATACCGGATTATCAATTTCGCCAAAATGTGGAGAAACGCCGTTTTAACTTCATTCGGCTTGATTCTGGCGGCTTTCGTTTTTGTGGATATTTTTATAACAAGCGTAGTTAGCTCTTTAAATTTACAATTATTAAATCTCGCCAACTTGTCGGTTTCTCAAGATATAATTGACCTTCAAAAAGAAGCAAAAGATTTTAACGCTAAAGTTGATTTGGCGTTAAAAGCCAAACAAGAAATTTATAATTTTTCTCCCGTGTTTGAAAAATTAACGGGTTTCGCGGAAGAAAAAAGCGTTTCCGTAGACAGAATATTTATTCCTTCAAAAAACTCGCAAATATTGTTTAATGGCCGGGCGAACGACTACCAGTCAGTAATAGATTTTAAAGAAAAATTGAAAAGCGACTCTCAATTCCAAGAAATCGACATGCCTTTGTCGGGCGTTGTCATGGATTCTGACGGCAAATCTTCTTTCAGCATTACTTTTAAAATAAAATAACGGCTTTTTAAAATGTTTAACCATCAAAAAATCGAAAAAAAGTGGCAAAAAATTTGGGAAAAGAAAAAAATATATAACGCCAAAGATTTTTCCAAAAAACCGAAATTTTACGGTTTAATAGAATTTCCTTATCCATCGGGAAAAGGGATGCATATGGGCCATTTGCGGAGCAACACCGCGATGGACATTATTTGCCGAAAACGCAGGATGGAAGGTTATAACGTTTTGTACCCTATGGGTTGGGACGCTTTTGGCCTGCCCACGGAAAATTATGCCGTAAAAGCGGGCATTCATCCAAAAATAGTAACCAAACAAAACACCGATACTTTCCGGAAACAGCTTAAATCCTTCGGGTTTTCTTTTGATTGGAGCAGGGAAATTAACACAACAGACCCTAAGTATTATAAATGGACGCAATGGATTTTTCTTCAGCTTTATAAGCATGGCTTGGCTTATAAAAAGAAAATGCCGATAAATTGGTGCCCTTCATGTAAAATCGGTTTGGCGAATGAAGAGGTAATTGGCGGCGCGTGCGAGCGTTGTGGAACGCAAACAACTGAAAAAGAAAAAGAGCAATGGCTTTTAAGAATTACGAAATATGCCGATAGATTACTTGAAGATTTAAAAAAAGTGGATTATTCGGAACGGATAAAAGTTCAACAGGCGAATTGGATAGGGAAATCGGAAGGAGCAGAAATAGAATTCAGAATTCAGAATTTAGAATTTAGAATTAAAGCATTCACGACTCGGCCTGATACTTTATTCGGCGCGACTTATTTGGTTTTGGCGCCGGAGCATGAGTTAATTGCAAATTGCAAATTGCTAATTGCTAATTGGAAAGAGGTTGAGAATTATATAAAAAAGGCAAAAAACAAATCAGAAGAAGAAAGATTAACAGAAGTAAAGGAGAAAACAGGAATTGAAATAAAAGGAATAAAAGCTATAAACCCTGTTAACAAAAAAGAAATTCCGATATTCGTGGCGGATTACGTTTTGGGTTCTTACGGCACGGGCGCGATAATGGCGGTACCGGCGCATGACCAAAGAGATTTTGATTTTGCCAAAAAATTCAAATTGCCGGTTATAAAGGTGATAAATCCCGTATTGATGAGCGTGGCGAACCCGGCGGCGAAAGCTAACGCGGCGATTTCGGAATTGGCAATAGCCGGTCTTTGGGAAGGGGAAGGAGAAATGATGAATTCCGGCAAATTTAATGGCATGAATTCCGAAAAAGCCAAATGGGAAATAATGAAATTCGCCGGCGGGAAAAAAGAAACGCAATACCATCTTCGTGACTGGATTTTTTCGCGCCAGCATTATTGGGGCGAGCCGATTCCGATAGTTTTTTGCGATAAATGCGGTGAAGCGCCGGTGCCGGAAAAAGATTTGCCGGTAAAACTTCCCGAGGTAAAAAATTATAAACCTACGGACACGGGAGAATCGCCTTTAGCGGCCATTAAAAATTGGGTAAATGTTAAATGTCCGAAGTGCGGAGGTTCGGCAAAGCGTGAAACCGATACGATGCCCAATTGGGCAGGTTCAAGCTGGTATTACCTCGCATATGCGATGTTCGGAAATCGAAAATCAAAAATCAAAAATCAAAAATACGTTTGGGATAAAAAACGATTGAAATATTGGACGCCTGTTGATTGGTATAACGGCGGGATGGAGCATACCACGCTTCACCTTTTATATTCCCGTTTTTGGAATAAGTTTTTATTTGATATTGGCGCGGCGCCGGTAAGCGAACCGTATAAAAAAAGAACTTCGCACGGGATGATTCTTGGCAAGGGCGGAGAGAAAATGTCCAAGTCAAGAGGCAATGTGGTGGAACCGGATTCTTTAATAAAACAATTCGGCGCCGACAACATTCGGCTTTATGAGATGTTTATGGGGCCTTTTGACCAGGCGATAACTTGGGACCATAACGGTATTGCGGGAACGACACGGTTTATTTCGCGTGTTTTAGGAATAAATGAAAACAGGAATTTTAAACGCGGCGCTAAAAATCCGAAATTGGCGCGCTTAATTTCTCAGACCGTAAAAAAAGTCGGTGAAGATATTGAAAAAATGAATTTTAATACCGCCGTCGCAAGCTTAATGATTTTTGTGAATGAGGCGAATGGTGAAAAAGAAATTCCCTTGGAAATTTGGGAAAAGTTTTTGAAAATTACCGCGCCTTTCGCTCCGCATATTAGCGAGGAACTTTGGCATCTGCTTGGGCATAAAAAATCAATTCATTTGGAAAAATGGCCCAAATACGACCCCGAACTGATAAAAGAGGAAAATTTTGAATTAATAGTCCAAATTAACGGCAAAGTCCGCGATAAGATTTCAGTTTCAACCGGAATATCGCAAAAAGAAGCGGAAAATATTGCTTTCACTAGCGAAAAGGTTAAAATGTGGTTAAAAGAAGGGAAAATCAGGAAAGTGATTTTCGTGCCGAATAAATTAATTAATGTCGTGGTAAATTAAAAGGGGCAATGGGAAATTTTTTAAAAATAACTTTTTTCTTGTTGATAGTCGTGGGCGGAGCGATTTGGTTTTTATCAAGCGGAACCGCGCTTTTTAATTCTACTCCGGCGGAAAAAATTTCCGTTTCTTCACCCGCAAAAACGCAAAGCAATTAAGAATTTCGGTGGATAACTTGGCGCTTGACAAAAAATTTAATACCTCTATTATTTATAGAATAGAGAGGGCTAGTTTTGGGCAAGTTTTGTAATTCAACTGAGTTGAGTTTACAGGACTTGCCTATTTGTTCTTTGAAAATTTTTATAAAAGACATCAATGGTCAAAGAAAATGAAAGGAGGAATGGCGATGAATAAAAAAAGATTTGAGGTAGGAGTGAAAAACAGCGACGGAGTAGAGATGATTCTGGGCTCTACGAACTCGCAGGAAGAATTCAGAAGGTTTATCGTTAAAGGATTGAGATGTTTATCCAGAATTGGATACATCAAAAGTATCCGAACGATGGATTTTGTGACAAAAAAGGAAGGAATGGCCATCAGGGGGGATAATAAAGTAATAAGAATATCTAGAACAATCGTTTAAGAATTAAGAGAAAGGAGGAAGAAAGAGATGGCAGACTTAGATAAAATTCATAGAAATTATATCTCTGAGCAAATGTCGCTCAGGGATAAACTTAAAAAGGATTGTGCTCCATTAGAAAAGAAAAAGAGGCGTGAACGGCGCTTAAAGCTCCTTGGGGAGAAACTCTTACCAGAAATGGTGGAGAGAATATCCCAAAACCCTCCTCAGGGATTTTTTGAAGATTAGCTATTTTTTCCCAGCCATAGCCCTGTGTTTTATCGCGGGGCTATTTTTTTATAGACATTTATTCTATTATTGATTAAAAATTGGGAAGTTAATATAATTACTTCGGAATGAAGAAATTTTTTATTTTAATCGCAATTGCGTTTTTTTTAATCGCCGGAGTTTTGATTTTAAAGTCTCAAGATTTAAGCAATGGCGGCAAATGGCTTTTTCCGCTTGTGACCGCCGGCGCGCTGGTTGATTCCATAAATCCTTGCGCGTTTTCGGTCTTGCTTTTGACTATCGGGTTTTTGTTCAGCCTGGGGCAAAATCGTTCATCGGTTTTGAAAATTGGAAGCGCGTATATTTTCGGCTTGGGACTGGTGTATGTTTTAATCGGTTTGGGAATTTTAGGAACTTTGCATATTTTTAACACGCCTCATTTTATGGCAAAAGTCGCGGCGATTATTTTGATAGCTTTTGGATTGATAGAATTAATAAATAATTTTTTCCCGGCTTTTCCGATAAAATTAAAAATTCCCGATTTTGCCCATAAAAAAATGGCGCAATTAATGGTTAAGGCGTCATTATTGAGCGCGTTTCTTTTTGGCATGTTAGTCGGAGTTTGCGAGTTTCCTTGCACGGGCGGCCCGTATTTGATGGTTTTGGGTCTTTTGCACGATAACGCGACTTATTTCCAGGGATTTATTTATTTGGTTTATTATAATTTGCTTTTCGTTTTGCCGTTGGCTATTATACTATTAGTTGCCAGCAATCAAACTTTGCTTGAAAAAGTTAAGGAGTGGAGAAAGAGAGAAGGAGGGGGGATGAGATTTGTTTCCGGGTTAGTGATGATTTTATTGGGAATAGTAATATTTTTTATCTAATATATGGATATTAACAGAAAAAAATTCGATGAATTGTTAAAGAAAATTGAGGATGCGAAAAAATCCGGGAGTTTAGATTTGTCCACAGAAGAAGATTTAAGCATCGCGATAATGAATCTTATAAGCCTGGAAGAGCACTTTTATTTTACGGGCGAAAAAACCGGCAAAGAAGATTACTTTAATTTGCTAAATGAAACGCGCGAAATGCGTAAAAATTTGCTGGCGAAAATGATAGACAAAAAAGAGGGCGAGCTTTGGTGCGTTTCCAAACATTTACTGGCAACTTCAATGCGTCTAATTGAAGTAGGAACTAAATTGCAATCAGATAGCAAAAAAGCGGAGGCTAAAAAGTTTTTTGATTACGCTTTCAAACTTTATTCTTTGTTTTGGGCGTTGCGTTTGAAAATTATTAGCGTACCCGATGTTAAAAATATGGCCGCGCAGGGGAATAAGCCTTGGACGCTTGAAGATGTGGTGAATAAATTGGTTGATTGCTGCGATGAGTAATAAATTTTATCTAATTGCCGTATTTGCAATATTGGCCGGAGCGATCGGTTTTTTAGTTTGGGAGCAATTCAGAACTAATCAGGCAAGTCCGGAATTGGATGCTTTCGCTAAGTGCTTGGCAAGTAAAGGGATTACTATGTATGGAACCGAACCTTGCGCTTGGTGCCAAAAACAAAAAGCTGATTTCAAAAGCGCTTGGCAATACGTGAATTACGTTGATTGTTTTAAAGACCCAAATAGGTGCGTGGCGGAAAAAATTGAAGGCGCTCCGACTTGGATTTTCCCGAACGACAATAATAAAAAAATAAGCGGCTACCGCGAATTAAAGGTTCTTTCCGGCGAGAGCGGTTGTCCATTGGAATAAAAAATGATTAATTTTAAAGATAAATTTGGACCGGAATACATAATTAAAGTTCATGACCCCAAAATTGGGATGGAGGGCGTTTTAATAGTGGATAATACCGCTTTAGGTTTGGGTAAGGGCGGAATCAGAATGACTCCCGATGTGAGCGAAGGGGAAGTTTTCCGGGCGGACATCCCGTTCGGCGGAGCCAAGGCGGGGATAAAAAAATATTTGGAGAAAAGGCGAAAGTGGAGAAAAAGATGAAAAAATAGTATCATTATAATAATGGAAACAGTTTTTCTAATTATAATTGTTTTAGTTTTAGCCGGCGGCCTATCCTTGATTTTTTGGCTGCTTAAAAAAAATTTGGCGAAAAAAGACGACAGCCAATCGCTCTTGATGCTCCAAAATCAAATCAATGAAGTTAATCGGACTTTGGACAATAAGCTTGGCGAATCTACCCAGATGCTCCAAAGGCAGTTTGGCGAGAGCGCCAGAATTATTAAAGAAATTACGACTGAATTAACCAAAGTTGGCGAAGGCCAAAGGCGAGTGGTTGATATCGCCAAACAGCTTGAAAATTTACAGGATATTTTAAAAAATCCAAAACAGCGCGGAGTTTTGGGAGAATATTATTTAAAAACGGTTTTGGAAAATGTTCTTGCTCCGGGCCAATTCGAAATGCAGTATCCTTTTAAAGACGGCACTATAGTTGACGCCGTTATTTTCATAAAAGATCAGATTGTGCCGGTTGATTCAAAATTCAGTTTAGAAAATTATAATCGGCTTTTAGAAACAAAAGACCCGGTTGAAAAACAAAGATTTGAATCCGCTTTCCGGGACGATTTAAAGGCTCGCATAGATGAAACCGCAAAATATATCAAGCCGAAAGAGGGGACAATGGAATTCGCTTTTATGTTTATTCCTTCGGAAGCGGTTTATTACGATTTGTTGGTTAATAAAATCGGCGCTGTTAAATCCAATACTCGCGATTTAATAGAATACGCCGCCGGTGAGAAAAAAGTTCTGATTGTTTCGCCAACGACTTTTTTGGCTTATCTCCAAACCGTGCTTCAAGGGTTGAAAGCGCTTCAAATAGAAGAATCGGCCAAAGAAATCAGAAAACGGGTAATTGAACTTGGCCGGCACATAGGCAGTTTTGAAAATTATATGAAAAAACTTGGAACACATTTAGGCACTTCGGTTAATATGTATAATACCGCCTACAAAGAACTGGGGAAAATTGACAAAGACGTTTTAAAAATCTCCGGCAAGGCTATTGATATAGAGCCGATAACTTTAGATAAGCCAAAAGATGAAGAGGAAGAGGAATGATTTAAATCTCCACAAAATAAATTTTGTTTTCTCTGATGAAATAAAGGCGGTTTGAATTTTGCTCGTAATGCAAATTGGAAGAATTTTCCGATAATGTATATTCATTTATTAGTTGGCGGTCGTCGATTTCAATAAAATTGACAGTATTCCCTATGGTTTCAACGAGTAAATAACGCGAATCTTTATACCAAAAAACGTTTTTAATTCCCGATTCTCTATATGCGTTTAAAACGGTTATATCGCCCGATTTTTTAACGATTTCCGTTTGATAATCTTCAATAAAATAGATATTTAATTCGTAGTTGTTATCCCAAAACGCGAGCTTTTTGTTGTCCGGTGAAACAACGGATTTTTTTATCGAGCCCGCTATTTTTAATCCTGTCGGATTTTGCTGGTTAAAAATGTAAAGGCCGCCGTTCTGAAAAAGAACAAAAATCGCGTTTCCATTTGAATAAATTTCTGATATTTTCTGTTCGGTAAGTTCTTTGGACAATTTAAATCTCAAATCGTCGGTTTTCAGCAGTAAATTAAAAGAGCGTATTTCGCTTCCCGAAACGTATAAGATGTTCGGATTTTTTACCGCGAAAGAAACCGTGATTTTTTGTGTTACCGTTTCAATCGTTAAACGGTTCAGGTCTAAAATATAAAGCGCGCCGTTTTTTGCCTTGATTACTAACTTGTTTGAATCTGCCGGATGAAAAATGATTTCGGAAATGGAAGTCTTCGAAAGATTATTGAATGTGGAATTTAAATTAGTGGTCTTTGAAATATTATTTGCATCATAGAAATAATAAATCAGGATTGCCGTATCTTTGGTTATAAATTTGCTTCCGTCTTCGCTCCATGCAATAAAACTATTCCCTTTTAATTTTGCCGGTTCGCCTTGACCGGGATAATAAAGCGCGTCGCCGTTAGAAAAGACGAATTTATTTCCTTTTTCCCAAAACACCGCGGCATTTTTTGAAGTTGAAACCGGCTGCGGAGAAATTTTTTCCGGGATAAGGATTATTTTTCCGGTTTCCGCGACCATGCCTGATTTCACGGAAAGATTTTTCTGCCAGGCGAGATATCCGTCTTTCTTGATTTCAATTTTGTAGTTTTTCGGCAAAAAGTTGTCTATAAAAGTGCCGCTCTGCAAAAGCCCGGATTTGTCTTTAAAAATTTTTCCGTTGATTTTTATTTCTGCGCCCTTGGGAGACGTTTCAATAAAAACCGCGCCGGTTTTCTGGAATTCAATCTTGCAATTTTGTAATTCTGCAATCTTGCAATTGGCTACAAGCCGCCAGCCTTGAGAATAGAAAATAACGCTGACTCCGACGACGATAAAGATAAGAATAAAACTGTAAAATATGCAACGCCTGGTTCTTAAAGTCATATGCTTGATATTGAGCAATATACTACTATATTATCTTGCCTTTTTCAACAGAAAGGATATGATTTAATCAATGTCGAAGTTTATCATCAACGGCCGAAGGCCGCTTAGGGGAGAAATAAACGTTTCCGGTTCCAAGAACGCGGCCCTTAAAATTTTTCCGGCCGCGATTTTAACCCGCGAAAAAATAAGAGTTTTAAACACGCCCGAGATAGAAGACGTTTTAAGAGCGCAAGAAATGCTTTTGGCTTTGGGTCATGAAGTGAAAAAAATAAAACACGGAGTAATTGACATAAAATTTAACACTCAAAAATGCGTCGCCTTGCCGCCGGAACTGGTTAGTAAATTCCGAGCATCGATAATGTTCGTCGGCCCCATTCTTGTCACTTGCGGAGAAGTCCATTTTCCACATCCGGGCGGGTGCGTCATTGGCGCGGGCACAAGGCCAATTGATTTATTTCTGGACCCTTTCCAAAAAATGGGCGCCAAGCTTGAAATAAAAGACGGCCATTACTGTTTGAAGGCGAAAAAACTCAAGGGCGTTGAAATATTTTTTTCAAAAGTCAGTGTTACCGCCACTGAAAGTTTGATGATGACTTCCTGTTTGGCCGAAGGGGAAACTATTTTAAAAAATTCCGCGATGGAACCGGAAATTTCCGCTTTGGCGGACTTCCTTAATTCCTGCGGCGCGAAAATCGAAGGCGCGGGAACGCCGACAATAAAAATAAAAGGGGTAAAAAAATTAAACGGCGGAGAATATAAAATTATTCCCGATAGAATTGAAACCGGAACTTTCGCCATGCTCGCGGCCGCTTCAAACAGCGGGAATATTTTGATAAAAAATTGCGAGCCGAAACATTTGGAAGCGCTTTGGGTTCTGTTTGACAAAATAGGCGTGAATTTTGTATTAAATAAGGATAATGTTTTAATTAAACCGGCGAAAAAACTTTCGGCTTGCGACGTTATTACTCACGAATATCCCGGGTTTGCGACGGATTTACAATCGGCTTATACTGTGCTGATGACTCAAACTCATGGTTTGAGTTTGATACACGAAACGATTTATGACCGCAGGCTGCTTTTCGCGGATATGCTGACGCAAATGGGCGCGAATATCATTATGGCTGACCCGCACAGAGTGGTTGTAAATGGGCCGTCTAAATTACACGGAAGAAAATTAATGAGTCCGGATCTGCGCGCCGGGATGGCGTTGATAATCGCCGCTTTGATAGCGCAAGGCAAAACGGAAATAGACAATATATATCAGATAGACAGGGGATACGAAAAATTGGAAGAAAAGTTGAAAAAATTGGGAGCGGACATAAAGAGAATAAACTAAAGCTTTTAGCTTTTAGCTTTTAGCTGTTAGCTGTTAGGGGCGGAAAAATTTTAAATAAATAATTAGCTATAAGCTATAAGCTAATAACATCATGTTTACCAGAAAAATAGGCATAGATTTGGGTACAACGGCAACAATTGTTTTCGTGCCCGGGCGCGGATTTGTGTTAAACGAACCGACAATAGTCGCTTTAAGTTTGCCCGATAATTCGGTTTTGGCAGTCGGCAAAGAAGCTAAGGAGATGGTGGGCAGGACTCCGGCGGACATTGTTGCCTACCGGCCGCTTCGCGAAGGAGTTATCGCTGATTATTACATTACCAAGGCGATGCTCAAATATTTTATTTCTAAAGCCGTGGGCTATTTCAATATTTTAAAACCGGATGTTGTAATTTCCGTTCCGGCAGGCATAACTCAAACCGAACGCCGGGCCGTTATTAATGCCGCCAAAGAAGCTGGCGCAAAAGACGCGCATGTCGTCCGCGAGCCTATTTTGGCGGCTTTGGGAGCGGACATTCCGATAAATTCTTCTTCCGGAAATATGATTATAAACATCGGCGGAGGAACGTCGGAAGTGGCGGTTGTCGCCTTGGGCGGAATTGTTTCTTGGGTTTCACTGAGAGTCGCCGGGAACAAATTTGACCAAGCAATTATGGATTATGTTAAGAAAAAATATTCAATCGCCATCGGCGAACAGACCGCCGAAACCATAAAGATAGAAATCGGTTCGGCTTTGCCTTCAAGGCAAAAATTGGAATTTTCGGCGCGGGGGAGAAATTTGAATTCCGGCTTGCCGAGAAATTTAACGATTAATTCAAATGAAATTGCCGAAGCATTGAATTCTTATTTGGTGGATATCGCCGCCGCGATTCAAAACGTTTTCAATGAGACGCCGCCGGAACTCGTGGCAGACGTAATGGAAAAAGGAATGATTCTTTCCGGAGGCGGAGCCCAGCTGGCGCATTTGCCGGAATTTTTCAAAGGAATTTTGGGGGTGAACGCGTACGTCGCCGAAGAACCGCTTTTTTGCGTTGCCAAAGGCGCAGGCCTGATTTTGACACACTTGGATGTTTATAAAAGAACGTTGTTGGACAAGAGGTAAATTTTCAATTATCAATTTTCAATTATCAATAAAGTGCCAATTTATAAATTTTCAAACGTTTGAAAATTGGTCATTGAAAATTGAAAATTAATGATTTTTATGTCTTCTATTTATGACGATTTGGCAAATAATTTCAAAGAGCTGATTGAGGGCGACAAGCTCTCTAACTCTTATCTTTTTTTCGGCGCGGGAGAAGAAAAATTTATTTTTAGCCAAGCATTGGCGAATTTTTTAGAGAAAGGAAAGTTCATCGAACCGAAAGGAATTTTGACGGAATTTTTAGCCGTTTCGCCGGATGAAAAAGGAACTATCGGGATAGAAGAAATCAGGAATTTAAAATATTTCCTTTGGCAAAAGCCGACAGCGTCTTTTAAAAGAATGGTGATTATTGAAAGCGCTCAGGCTTTTACCGTTGAAGCGCAAAACGCCGCGTTGAAAATAGTTGAAGAACCGCCGGAACACAGTTTGATAATTTTTCTGGCGAAGACCGCCGAAGATTTACTTCCGACTTTAAATTCGCGGCTGCAAAAAATTTATTTTCCTGAAACCTCAAAAAAATCCGGAGACGGGGAATTAAAAGACGAAACCGACGAATTTTTCAGAAAATCCATCGTAAGTTTGATGAAAGACCCGGTAAGAAATTCCGCCAGACTGAAAGAAATTTTAAGGCGTTTGGTTTTAGTAAAACAATTAAATCTTAACAAAAAATTACAATTAAGAAGTTTAGAATAATAAAATGGACGGCAAAGGAGCGGGTTTTATAGCGGTTTTAATAGTTTGGAGCGGGCTTTTCTATCTATTTTCTGCAAGCCCCGTAGCTCCAAGCGTTTCTGCGGGGAGCGGGAGTTTTTCGGCCGCCGCGTTTTCGGCTTTTAAAGGCGTTTTTGACGGCGGCAGAGGCAGTTCAAGCGAGCCGTTTGGTTTTATTGACGAAAAAGGAAATTTTCAAAAATCGCAAATACATTTTAATAATCCGGTTAATATCTCACAAATAGAAATTTCTCCAACGGATTCTTCGTTATTTTTCGCCGTTTCGGATTCCGGCCTTTTCGCAAGCAAAGACGTCGGTTTGAATTGGTATTCCTTTTCCGATATTGAACATAAAATAAATTCAAACATTGCGGTTTATAAAATTTTGTTCAATCCGGAAAACAAAAAAGAATCGTTTATTTCCGTTTTTTCAAGCGGCAAAGGAATAGTTTATAAAAGCGAGAATAATTTTCTTTCCGTAGAAAAATTGATTGAGTTTGGCAACGAAGGAGCTTATGACTTCGACATAAAAAATAACAATTTATATTTAGGGCTTTCAAACGGCAAATTGCTCATTTATTCACTTGATAAAAATGAAAGCCGGATTTTAACTTCTTTTTCTTCGCCGATTACGGGTTTGAGAATTCCGCAAGGCGAAAATCTGATTTATCTAACTCTGAAGTCGGGCGGACTGTATGCGAGTTATGACGGCGGCTGGTCTTTTAACAGGCTTAAATATCTTGATAATTACAAAGGCGCGAATAAAATCAACGGATTTTTCGTTTCGCCGTATGACACCTTTTCTATTTACGCCGCCACCGATTATGGTTTGGTCCACTCGTTTGATGCCGGAGCCACCTGGAAAGTTTTCAAATCTTTGCCTTCGGAAATCGCAAGCGTTTCCGCGGTGGCGTTAAACAGCAAGGATGAAATTTTTGCGGCTTCAAAGGGAAAAATTTACAAGAGCCGGGACAACGGCCAAAACTGGCAGATAATTGAAACAAATATCGGAGCGCAAATATCGGTTATGGTTTTTAGCGGAGAACGAGTTATAATAGGAGCAGGCAACTAAAAATGTTCAATTTTCAATGGTCAATTATCAAGCGTTTGATAATTGTTAAATTGGTATTTGATTAATAATTGTGAATTGATAATTGAAAATTAGATTAACTATGGTTAATAATTTAGAACAAAAAATAAAACAGGTCTTGGATTATTTTAAAGACCAATTATCTTCAATTCGCGGGGGCAGGCCGAACGCCAAATTAGTTGAAGATATTTCCGTTGAGTATTTTGGCCAGAAATTGCCTATTAAACAATTGGGTTCGATTAATATAGTTCCTCCGCGTGAAATCCAAATTTCGGTTTGGGATAAAAATGCCGCTTCGGTCGTTTTAAAGGCAATTGAAGCTTCGAATTTGAATGTTGGGGCTAATTTGGACGGTAATGTTATTAGAGTGAATTTGCCGCCGCTTTCTGGCGAGCGCAGACAAGAGCTTATGAAGCTTGTAAAAAGGGAAACGGAAGAAGCGAAAATAAAAGTCCGCGGTTTGCGTGACGAAGAGAATAAAGAAATTAATCGCCAATTTGAAAGCAAGGAAATCGGCGAAGACGAAAAATTCAAGCTTAAAGAAAAAATTCAGGAGGGCGTTGACAAGGCGAACCGGGAAATTGAAAAGATTTTAGAAGGGAAAATAAGGGAGATAGAAGAATAAATTTTACGACATCGCAAGACGTAATTCGCCGCTCCGCCGCTGAAATTGCGGTAAATTACAACGCCACCAAATAAATTCTACGGGGTCTGACCCCGTAGAATGGTCAAACCCCGTAGAATATTGAACGATCGTAATGTCATTAATATTTAATATAACGACTTGCGATGTCGTTAGATT
>Ga0210049_1002407_pt1 | contig 17432 bp, 19 predicted proteins | sample CryGeyCG2014_300_2_FD_183964 | JGI IMG/M metagenome (GOLD analysis project Ga0210049, IMG submission 183964) | Groundwater microbial communities from aquifer - Crystal Geyser CG06_land_8/20/14_3.00 (SPAdes) (version 2) | ecosystem: Environmental > Aquatic > Deep subsurface > Groundwater | place... | reverse complement strand
AGAAGAAGCGAAAAAAATTATCACTTATGCTGAAATTACTGATGAGCTGGAGAGAATAGCTGACAGAATTATGAATTTAAACACGCTTTCTTTCCTTAAAAAAACAAGCAAGGTTGATTTTTCAGGAGAGGCAATGAGAGAAATTAAAGAGATTTCTTCTTTAGTAAAGAATAAATTGCTATTTTTAGAAAAAATAATCTCTAGGCAGCCGGTGGCAGAAGAAAAAGAAGATTTTATTGAAGAAAAAATTGAAAAAAGCAAAAACAATCATTTAGAAAGATTTTGGAAAAGAAAATGTACAACCGCTGATGGTTCTATTTTTAATAATATCCTCATTAATTTTAGAGAAATTGTTGAGCATCTCGAGAGGATAGTTTATTTATTAAAAGAGTCTTAAGATGTCAGATGATGTCATTGAAGAAATAAAATCAAGAGTTGATCTGGTTAATCTTATGAGTGAATATGTTAGTTTGAAGCCAGCTGGCACAAATTTTAGGGGTCTTTGTCCTTTTCATAAAGAGAAAACTCCTTCTTTTTTTGTTTCTCCAGACAAAGGTTTGTGGCACTGTTTTGGGTGTTTGGCCTCAGGGGATCTTTTTACTTTTGTTGAGAAAATAGAGGGGATTGATTTTCCCGAAGCTCTGAAAATACTTGCTTTAAGAGCTGGCGTGGAGCTAAAGAGATTTGACAGACATTTAATAAGCCAAAAGACAAAACTGCTTGATATTTGTGATTTAAGCGCGAAGTTTTATCAACGAATTTTAAATGATTCACCTTTGGCAGAAAAAGCAAGAAAATATTTAATGGAAGAGAGACAACTTAACAAAGAGACCCTTAAAGAATTTGAGCTCGGTTTTGCTCCTGATCGTTGGGACACCCTGATTAATTTTTTAATAAAAAGAAAGTTTAAAGAAAGAGAAATTGAAATGGCTGGCCTAGTCATTAAGTCGACCAAGAGAGAAAATCAATTTTACGATCGTTTTAGAAATAGGATTATTTTCCCCTTGAGCAACATCTACGGTCAAGTGAATGGTTTTACTGCCAGAATTATGCCTGGGATAGAAACTAAAGAAGGAAAATATATTAATACGCCAGAAACACCAATTTTTAATAAAAGAAAAATTTTATATGGTTTAGACAAAGCGAGATTAGCTATCAGAGAGAAAAATCAGGCAATCTTGGTCGAGGGGCAAATGGATGTGATTACTTGTCATCAAAATGGAGTAAAAAATGTTATTTGTAGTAGCGGCACCGCTTTGACTGAAGAACAAATAAAACTTCTTTCTCGCTACACTAAAAATGTAATTTTGGGTTTTGACTTAGATGTCGCTGGCGAGACGGCCACGAAAAGAGGAGTGGATTTACTTTTAAAAGAAGATTTTAATGTTAAAATTTTATGCTTACCAGCTGGCAAAGATCCTGATGAATGTTTGCGAAAAGATAAAAAAGCTTGGGATGAAGCCGCTTCTAATCCTTTGCCAATCATGGATTATTATTTTAATCTAGCTTTTAAAAGCAAAGATCTTAATAAAATTGAAGAGAAAAAAACAATTAGCAGTATCCTCCTGCCAATTATCGCTAAATTAGGAAATTCGGTTGAACAAAATTTATGGCTCAAAAAGTTAGCAAAAGACATCTCAGTTGAAGAAAGTTTTTTATATGAAACATTTAAAAAGATTAGAAAAAATCAAAGGGAACCAAGGGCAGTTTTAGAAGAATCAAAAGAATTCTATGATCAATCAGAAAAAATAGGGGAGTTTTTTTTGGGTCTTTTAATGGCTAGTAAAGAAGGAAAAGAAAAATTTTTAAAAGAAGCGACGGAGGAAATGTTCAGTAAAGAAATTCAAAGAAGAGCTGTAGGGTTAATGAAAAAGTGTTATAATGAAAGTTTAAATGGGCAGGCCGAAGGTGCTGAGGTGCAACGCCGAAGCGCCGAAGGCACTGAGGAGCAAAAGCGCCGAAGCGCCGAAGGACTCGCCCGTAAGGTCATAGATGAGGAAGAGATTAAAAAATATTTTGAATATCTTGGTTTTATTACAGAAATAGAATTTAAAGATTGCAAGAAGGAAGAAAAAGAAAAAGAACTAAAGAAGTTTTTTATTTTTCTAAAGAAAAATTATTTAAAAAATCAAATAAAAGAGTTAGAAAGTAAAATAAAAGAAGCAGAAAAGAAGAAAGAGAAAGAAAAAATAAAATTTTTAACAGAAAGAGCAAATACTTTTTTAAAAGAACTAACAAATTTAGAAAAATATACAAATGAAAAAAATAATTAACCCTTCGGCAAAGCTCAGGGTTAATGCTGAGCGAAGTCGAAGTATTAAAAAAACAAAGATAAAAAGAAAAAAATTTTCTTGGCCAGAAGAAAAAGAAAAAGAGTTATTAGCCAAAGGTCGTGCTAGAGGTTTCATCACAGAAAATGAAATTGTTTATGCTTTTCCTTTTCTAGAAAGATATTTTAAAGATTATGAGAAATTTCTGGATCAATTAGAAAAGACCGGCTTAGAAATTAAGGAATCGGAAAGAGAATTTTTGGGTAGGAAAAAAGAAGAAAAAAAAGAAGAATTTTCATTTGATCTCAGTCAGCTATCTGAAGATTCAATTCAAATGTATCTTAAAGAAGTCGGCAAAGTTCCTTTGCTAACGCCGGAAGAGGAGGTAGAATTAGCTAAACGGAAAGACGCTGGCGACAAAGAAGCGACAAGAAAAATGGCAGAAGCTAATTTAAGATTAGTGATTAGTATCGCCAAAAAATTTGCTGGTTATAAAATGAGTTTTGCTGATTTAATTGAAGAAGGAAATCTTGGCCTTTTTAAGGCTGTTGAGAAATATGATTGGCGAAAAGGTTATAAGTTTTCCACTTACGCGACTTGGTGGATTAGACAAACTATCACCAGAGCTTTAGCCGATTTTTCAAGGACAGTGAGAATACCTGTCCATATTACCGAGTTACTTAATCGCTATCGTTATTTTGAACGTTTTCTCACTCAACAATTAGGCCGTCCTCCAATGCCTGAAGAACTAGCCAAAGAATTAGAAGTTTCTACAGAAGAAGTTGCTCATCTTTTTAAAATTTCTCAAGACACTGTTTCGCTCGAAAAGTCTATTGGCAAAGAAGACGAAGACAAGGATTCAGAACTGGTTGATTTTATAGAGGATATTAAAACATTAGCGCCGGATCGGATAGCTGCTTTAAAATTTCTTAGAGATTATTTTAAAGACATTATCAAAGATTTGCCAAAGAGGGAACAAAATATTTTAAAAATGAGGTTTGGGCTGATTGATGGTATTGCTCATACCCTTGAAGAAGTTGGACAGGTTTTTGGTGTCACCCGAGAAAGAATCAGGCAGATTGAGGCGAAGGCGATTGAACGTTTAAGAGTGCACAAAAAAATTAAAAAAGTGAGAGACTACTGGGGGGAAGACAAAGAGATAAAAATATCTAATGAATAGTTTTAATGTTTGAAGTAGAAGAGATAAAACATATTCCTGTCTTGCCAGAGGAGGTTATTTATTATCTTAAACCGCAAAAGAACGGAATTTATGTTGATGCGACGCTGGGCGGGGGGGGACATACGGAAAAAATAAAGGATTTAATTTCAGAAAATGGTAAAATAGTTGCCATTGATCAAGATTCTGTGGCGATAGAAATAGCTAAAAAAAGATTGGCTCGCTATGGAAAAAAGATTGAGTATGTCCATGATAATTTTAGAAATCTTGATTTAATTCTTGAGAAATTAGAGATTAAAAAAGTAGACGGCATTTTTTTTGATTTAGGCGTCTCGATTTATCAATTGGAAGATTCTAAAAGAGGATTTAGTTTTAGCGAAAAAGATGAAAATCTTAAAGCTCGTTTAGATATGAGAATGAATCCGGAAGAAGTTCTCACGGCTTATAAAGTTATCAATGAATATAAAGAAAATCAATTGAGAGATATTTTTTTTAAGTTCGGTGAAGAGCCATTTGCTAGGAAAATTGCTCGACAAATTGTTTTAAGGCGAGAAAAAAATCCTTTGGTGACAATAAATGATCTCTTAATGGTGATTAAATCTGCTACTCCGCCGAAATATAGATGGAGGAGAGGAAGACATTACGCCAGTAAAGTGTTTAGAGCAATTAGAATGGAGGTAAATCAGGAACTTATGGCCCTTGAAGAAGTTTTACCTAAGGCAATTAATGCTATAAAAAAAACAGGGAGGTTGGTGATTATCTCTTTTCATTCTCTTGAAGATAGGATAGTTAAACAAAAATTTAAAGAATTTGCAGGCGAAGAAACTCCTTTAATAAAAATTTTAACAAAAAAACCCGTGGGACCGAGCAAAGAAGAAATAGAGAGAAACCCAAAAGCAAGAAGCGCAAAATTAAGAGCGGCAGAAAGAACTTAACAACTGACAACTCCGGTAGTAGAACCTCGGTAAGCTCGGTTCACTACGGGGCGCAGCTTATAACTTATAACGAGAATTACTTTTGTTATTAGTTATTAGTTGTTTGTTATTAGCGCTGAGAGGATTGACGCAATATTTTTATGTGTTAATATACAATTAATTAAATTTAAACATCTAAATTTATGGACCAAGCTAAAAAAATGCTTATTTTGAAGATTGTGGTTATTATTATCGTTGCCTTAATCGCAATAACCATTGTTTTAATGACACTCAGTTTAAGTGCGGCCAATGCTCTTTTAGTCCCCATTGAAGAGCAACTAAGTTCTTTGGAAAAAGGAGAAACTGAGGCAGCTTATAATTTGACCTCAGAGCAGTTTAAAAAAAGTGTTTCTTTAGAGGAATTTAATAATTTTGTCAAGACAAATCCACTTTTAAGTTCAAAAAATAATCGTACGTTTAAAGAAAGAATAATTCAAGACGACGCAGGTTTAGTAAAAGGATTAATATCTTCTGAAGCAACAGGGGAAACTCTTTTCGTCGAGTATAATCTGATCAAAGAGAATGGGCAATGGAAAATTATTCATTTTAAAGTCAGTCCAAGCCCCATAGATCAGTGAAATAAAAATTAAATCAGCGCAATTAGTGATATTATTAAGATGGTTAAAAAAGAATCAAAAACATTAATTCCGAAAAAAATAGAAAAGGAGAAGGAAAAAGAGAAGGAAAAGGAGAAGGAAACCCCGACGACAAAGGGTCGGGGCTCCGATCGAAGCGTCGGAGCAAAAAAGGAAATTTGGGCAACTGGTAAAAGAAAAACAGCGGTGGCTGTTATTAAGTTAAAGCCAAAAGGCAAAGGGGAGATTGTGATTAATAAAAAACTTACTTTAGAAGAATATTTTCCGTGGTTTGTTGAACAACAAACTATTTTATCTCCTTTAGAAATTATAGACAAGAAAAAAGATTTTGACGTAGAAATTAAAGTAAAAGGCGGGGGGAAGAAGGCTCAATCTGAGGCGATTAGATTAGGGCTGGCCAAGACTTTAAGTTTTTTCAATGAGGATTGGCGGAATGATTTTAAAAAGCTTGGTTTTTTGACACGCGATAGCCGAGTGAAAGAAAGAAAGAAGCCGGGATTAAAAAGAGCCAGGCGCGCGCCTCAGTGGCACAAACGATAAGCAATTCTGGCCTTTGCTGATATTAATTATTAATCCTTTAAGCCTGCCCCGTAGTCCCCGCTTAGCGGGGTACAACGGGGGTCTTTTTTTTATTATAATATTGATTTTATTTGAGTTTTTGTTAAGATTAATATATAAGATTAAAAAATTTTATGATGTCCTCCACCTCCAAAAATACTTTTTATCTTTTAGGAGCTAGTATTTATCAAAAACTGCTTTCTCTTATCTATCTCATTCTTTTAGCTCGTTTTTTGGGGGTGGAAAATTTTGGCAAATATGCCTTTGCCTTTTCTTTTACCGTGATGTTTTCTGTTTTTCTTGACCTTGCCTTGTCAACGGTTTTGACTCGTGAAATAGCTCGAGATCAGAGTAAGGCGAAAGATTATCTTAATAATATTTTAAGCCTTAAATTTTTTATCAGTCTCATAATTTTCCTTTTGCTTTTTTTCTTAATTAATCTTTTCAGTTACCCTTCTTTGACAAAAAATTATGTTTATATCGCTACTTTAATAATGATTATTGATTCTTTCTCTTTTAGTTTATATCAAGTTTTTCGCGGCCATTTAAATTTAAAATTTGAAGGAGTAGGAATTATTTTTAACAGAACTATCTCTTTTATTATAGGTTTAATCTTTATCCTTCTAAAATTACCTCCATTCTTTGTTATCTTGCCTATTTTATTTGGCACCGTTCTTTATTTTTTAAACGCTTTATTTTTTTTAAAGAAAGAAATAGGTTTTTTCCCTTCTTTCTCTTTTGACCGGTCGATCATCAAACTTCTTTTAGTTATAGCTTTACCATTTTTTATCGCCGCTATTTTCTCTCAGCTTTTTGGCACTATTGATACGGTTTTGCTCTCTTTTTTAAAAGGTGACAGAGCGGTTGGTCTTTACAGTTCAGCTCAAAAAGTAGTGATTGCGATCGGGACTTTAATTGGCGGAAGCTTGTCAGGAGCAATTTACCCGGCTTTTAGTTATTATTTTGTCAGAAGCAAAGAGAAGCTTTCTCTTCTTTTTAATAAAGGAATTTTTTATCTTTTTTTGATTTTTTTACCCTCTATTTTCGGAATTTTATTTCTAGCCAAACCGCTTATTTCTGTTGTTTATGGAAAGGAATATTTAGAGGCGAGCGCAACCTTGAAAATAATTGGTTTTTCTCTTCCATTTATGTTTTTGGATTATCTAGTGTTTAGTTTGCTCAATGCTTGTGAAAAGCAAAAAATCAACACTTTTAATCGAGGAGTAGCTGTTTTTTGTTTGGTCGCAGCTAATCTCATTTTAATCCCTCATTTTTCTCATTTTGGCTCAGCCATTTCTTGTCTTATAGGATTTTTTGTCCTTTTTATTCTTGATTTTTATGCCAGTTTAAAAATAATTAAGATTGATAAAAAATATTTAAGAGAAAAGATGAAGGGAATTGCCTTGTCTACTTTGCTGATGAGCCTTTTTATTCTTTTTTTAAAGGGCGAATTGCAGGTTTTTGTCTTAGTTATTTTGGCTGGGCTGGTTTATTTTTTATCTTTATATTTTTTGAAAGTGGTTGGGAAAGAAGAAATAAATATGTTAAAAGAAATTTTTAGAACGTCTAAATTTAATAACTTAATTCATCGTAATTCACAAAATTTATGAAGCTTGAAATTATCATGTTTAATATGTCAAACTGGAGAGAGTGGGAGAAAGGGGTGGTCAATCGCAATCGTCATATTTTTTTTGCTTTGAGAAAAAACCCCAATGTTTCTCGTCTGATAGCTATTGATTTTTTACCTTTTACTTTTAAAAGAGCAGTTAGAAATTATTATGAGGGCATTTTTAATGGGCTAGAAGGAGAGACAATTTATCGCGATTTAACTAACCAGGTGAAAAAATTAAAAAAAGAGGAGGGCCTGGCTGAAACTTATGTTTTTTCAAGTATTGATTCCTTGTTTTCTCCTCAGCGCTTTTTAGATAAATTAATTCAAGTTCTTAAAAAAATTAATCAATCAGGGAATCAATCGGAACCAACTCGTAAGATAATCTGGTCTTACTTTCCAATGTTTGTTGAATATTTTGACAAGATTAAAGCAGACCTGACGGTTTTTGATACGGTTGACAATTGGTTAGAACATCCTTCTTGGGTAAAGCAAAAAAAAAGATTGGAAGAAAATTATAAAATTATTGCCCAAAAAAGCAATTTAATTTTTACGGTTGCTCAAGATTTGGCTAATTTTTTTAAAAAGTCTTTTGAACGAGAAAAAGATGTTTATGTCATCGAAAATGGTGTTGATTTTTTTCATCTTACAAAAGAAATTAAATATGCAGATAAAAAACTGGAGAAGATAAAAAGACCCATTGTTGGTTATATTGGAACCTTAGAAAAAAGGGTAGATGCAGATCTCTTGGCTTATCTGGCCAGAGAAAATCAAGATAAATCTTTTGTTTTAATTGGTCCGCTTTGGCCGGCCTTTGCCGAGGAAGCAAAAAAATTTAGAAAATTTAAAAACATTTATTTATTCGGTCGTCGTTCATATGAATTATCTCCTTATTATATGCAAAATTTTGACGTGGCAATTATTCCTCACAAGTTGACCAAATTTATGAAGTCTACCTCGTCTTTAAAATTATTGGAATATCTGTCTTGTGGTAAACCGGTCGTGTCCGTCCCGATTTCAGGCGCAGAGAAGATTGGGCACCTTGTTTTTTTGGCCACTGATTATGCGGAATTTAATAAGAGAATCAATCAGGCGCTTTTAGAAAATAATGAGGAATTGAAAAGGAAGAGAGAAAAATATGCCGCTGCTTGTTCTTGGGAGAAAAAAGTGGCAGAAATGCTCAGAATTATCAATTATCAATTATCAATTTTCAAATAATTATAAGAACCCTTCGCTTCGCTCAGGAACCTTGAGATTAAACTTCTAATATATATATTTTTTTTAAAGTAGTTTAATTATATGACTCTCTCTATCATCATTGTTAATTGGAATGTTAAACCATTGCTTGAAAGGTGTCTTTCTTCCATTTTTCTTTACGGCAAAAATTTAGATTATGAAATCATAGTCGTGGATAATAATTCAATTGATGGTTCAAAAGAATATCTGAAAGACTTGTTGTTAAAGAAGCAACAGATAAAAGTTATTTTAAATAATAAAAATTTAGGTTTCGCTAAAGCAAATAATCAAGCCATTAAAATATCAAAAGGAGAGCTTGTTCTTTTTCTCAATCCTGACACAGAAATAAGAGGCGGAACATTGCAAAAAATGGTTGATTTTATGAAAAAAAATCCCAGTTGTGGCATCGCTGGTTGTCAACTAAGAGGCGTTAACGGAAAAATACAATCTTCGGTTCGTTCTTTCCCCACTCTCATTTCACAGGTACTGATTTTTTTAAAATTGCCTTATCTTTTTCCTAATTTGCCTGCCTTTAAAAAATATTTTCTTTATTCTTTTGATTACGGGGGAGAACAAGAAGTTGATCAACTCATGGGCGCTTTTTTGATGACCCGTCGGGGAATGCTTCAAGAAATAGGTTCATTTGATGAAAAATTTTTTATCTGGTTTGAAGAGGTTGACTTATGTTTAAGGGCGAAAGAAGCTAATTGGCAAGTAATTTATACTCCTCGGACTGAAATTTTACATCATGGCGGTCAAAGTTTTAAACAGATTTTATCCTTGCCCAAACAGAAAATTTTTAATCAAAGCGTTATCTATTATTTTAAAAAACATCATCCTCGTTATCAAAGTCTCATTCTTAAAATTTTGAATCCAATCAGTTTATTTTTAGCTTATTTGACGGATAAAATTTATGGAGATTTTAAAAGAAAATAATAAGAACCTTGCCTTCGGCAAGAACCTTGAAATTCCTATAGAACAACCATTTATGCGGAATTATAAAAATTTATTTTGGATCGTTTTTGTTGGTTTTTTTCTTTTCCAACTCATTTCTTTTTTAGGATATATCGCCCCATCTCTCTCAAGTTTGTTTTTCTGGCTGACACTTGTAGCCACTTTTTATTTAACCATTAAAAAAATTGATTATGGCTTGCTGATTCTCTGTTTTGAATTTTTAGCTGGTCACGAAGGACATTTATTTTCTTTTGCCGGGATTTCTTTAAGACTGGCCCTTTTTATAACAGTGATGGTTGTTTGGTTTTTTAGCAAAAGACAAGCCATCAAACCCTCGCTTATCTTTTCTATTTTCATCTTTTTTCTTTTTTTAGGTTTAATTAACGGATTTACAAACAGTAATCCTCTTTTTGCCTTAAAAGATTTTATTAATTTTTCTTATATTTTTTTGGTTTTCCCTTTAATTGATTTTTTAAAAGACAAACAAAACCATAAGGACCTTTTTGTTATTTCAATGGCATTAATTTTTGCCTTGGCCATTTTAACAATTTTTGTTTTGATTCTTTTTTCAACTGGTTTAGCGCAAATTCATGATATTTTTTATTGGTGGTGGAGGGGCACGGTGATCGGAAAGGTGACTTTTGCTGGTAATAATTTTTTTAGGATTGTTACCCCGGCTCATTTACTTGTGCTTCCTCTTTTATTGATTTATTTGAGATTGTGGTTTACTGGTGACCAAAAGAAGAAAATTCTAGTTGGTGTTATTATTTTGGCGACCTCTGCTTTATTGATCAATTTTTCCCGCGCTTATTTTTTAGGACTTTTTATCGGTTTATTGTTTTTATCCTTTGGTTTGCCGTCAAAAAAGTGGTTTAAATTTACGGCTGTTTTTTTGTTAATCATGCTTTCAGAACTGATTATTATTTTTGCCAGTGTCAGCGGTGGAAAAACTTTTGGTCTTGATTTTTTTGTGGGGAGAATGAAAACAACCGTTGCCCCGGAAGAAGAATTAAGTTCCGCGACCCGTTTGGCCATTCTGCCCGTTCTTTTGGAAAAAATAAAAGAAAAACCAATTTTAGGCCATGGTTTAGGCATGACAGTTTCTTATCAAGACCCAGAGACAAAAGAAATAAAAAATACTAGACATCTAGATTGGGGATATCTTGAAACGATGGCTGAATTAGGAGTTTTTGGTTTTCTTAGCTTTCTTACTTTAATTTTCTCTCTTTTTTATAAAATATTTAAGCGTATTAAAGAATTTGATTTAAACGAAAAAAGGGTGGTCATTGGTCTTGGCGCTGGCTTAATCGCCTTACTGGTGGCCACGGCGACCGGGCCATATATTTTTCATGCTTTAGGAATCTTTTATTTAAGTTTAACAATGGCTTATCTTGAAAAAAAAGAATCCTCTGATAATTATCAAAGGATTCTAGTCAAAGAAAGTATTTAGCTAAGCGTTGGTAAAGATATTTTTTTAATCTTTGCCATCCACGGTGGATTTTTCTGGCGCCGATTAAATACAGAACATCAAAAATTATTCCCATTGGTTCTGCTAACAGAAAGCCGATTAATACTGTTTTATTTAAGTACCAAACCGGGATGAACCTTGTTTTAGACGGCGGCCTGAGGAACAAACAATCAATAGCGATTCGCGGCAAGTGGTACCAGGTAGATAGTAAGAAAACTTGACTTTCTGTTTCCGGCAGTTTGTTGAAAGAAAATTTTAGATTTTCTAGGGTTGTTGTTGATTCGAACTCTCCTTCAACATTTTTTAAAAGCCAAACGGGATCAGGATTAGTTTTCTTCACTTTTTTCCACTCTCTGCCTGTAAAAATAACTTTATCGAAAGAAAAAGCAAGTCTTTCCGCTTTTTCAAATCTAGCCTTTGTTTCTCCCTCAAATTTCTCGTGAAAACCGAATACGATTAATACTTTCATTTTTTTGCCTCCTTTATTTTTAAATTTTCTATAAAATTATAATATCAAAAATTAGATTTTTGTCAATGTCTAGAATTTTAATTCAAATTGTCACTTACAATAGTTTGAAATTTTTAGATGATTGTTTAGAAGCTTTGCTTAACCAGACATTTAAAGATTTTCAGATTTTAGTAATTGACAATCATTCGACAGACGGAACCTTAAATTTTTTAAAGGAAAAATATCCTGGTGTCTTTATTTTCCGCAATCCTAAAAATGTAGGTTTTGCTAAGGCGCATAATCAAGGATTAACCTTAATCAAGAGTGACTATGTTTTAATTCTCAACCCGGATGTTATTTTAGAGCCTAATTTTATAGAAAAACTCTTAGCCAATGCCGAAAAGAAAAAAGCAGGTTTTTCTTTCGGAGGAAAACTTTTAAAGATTAAAACAGGCGATAGGGAGTTAGAAGAAAAAATTAAAACAAAAATCATTGATTCAACAGGACTGAAAATATTTCGTTCATTTCAGGTCGCAGATAGGGGAGAGAGAGAGGAAGACAAAGGGCAATATGATAAGAAAAAAGAAGTCTTCGGTATCAGCGGCGCTTGCGCTCTTTATCGAAGGAAATTTTTGAAAGAAGTAGGTTTTTTTGACGAAGATTTTTTTGCTTATAAAGAAGACGTTGATCTTGCTTGGCGAGCTCAATTGTACGGCTTCCATTCTTACTATGTTCCCGAGGCAGTTGCTTATCATTACCGACAAGCAGCCAAAGAAAAGAGATTAACGCAAAGTCCAATAGTTTCTTTTTATTCTTTCCGCAATGGTTTATTTTTGATTTTAAAAAATGCTCATTGGCAAAATATCATTCTTTATTCTCCCTTAATTCTTGCTTATCAAATGATTAAAAAAATTTATCTTTTATTCACTCAACCAAAGATATGTTTGAGGACTAAAATAAGTTTTATTTTAAATTTTTCAAAGATGTATAAAAAGAGAGAAAAGATATTTAAAGGAGCGAAGATGACCGCTTCTCAATTCAGAAAAAAATTTTTCAGCCATTCATAATTAGTTATAAGTTATTAGTTATAAGTTATTAGTTAATCTTATTTATGGTTTCCATTATCATTATTAATTTTAATCAAAAAGATTGGTTAAAAAAATGTCTTGAAAAAATCAGAAAGGCAAAGATTAGTTTGCCCTATGAAATTATTATTATAGACAACGCTTCAACTGATGGATCAGCGGCAGAGATAGAAAAATTTGAAGGTTTACAATTTATAGAAAACACCAAAAATTTAGGCTATGGAAAAGCAGTCAATCAAGGAATTAAAAAAGCCAAAGGAGACTATTTGTTGATTATTAATCCAGATGTTTTAATTAGCCATGGTTCTGTTGAGAGATTAGTAGAGTTTTTAGAGAATCATAAAGAAGTGGGAATAGTTGGTCCTCAATTAAGAGGTGAGAAAGGAAATATCCAGAATTCTTGTTTTTGTTTCCCTCATTGGTTTACCCCGATTATTCATCGAACTTTTTTAAGACATTTTCCTTTTGGGCAAAAAGAATTAAGAAGATATTTAATGGAAGATTTTGATCATCAAAAAACGCGAGAAGTTGATTGGGTTTTGGGCGGAGCCTTGATGGTTTCAAAAAAGGCGATCGAGAAGGTTGGCTTAATGGATGGAAGTTTTTTTCTTTATTTTGAAGACATTGATTGGTGTCGAAGATTTAAAGAAAAAGGTTTTAAAGTTATTTATTTTCCTAAGGTCTCAATGTTTCATGATTATCAAAGATTATCAGCTCGACATCAAGGATTAATGGCTTTATTTGACAAAATCGTCTGGATTCATATAATGAGTGCAATTAAATATTTTTGGAAGTGGAGGAAAAAATAGTCTTTACAATTTGAACTACGGTAGTATAATTAAGAAATACTAAGCGTGGTTCATTATGACAACAAAAATTATAGAGAAAGAAAAAGCAATTAAATTTAGAAAAAAAGGACTTTCTTACTCTGAAATTTTAAAAAAGGTTCCAGTTGCCAAATCCACCCTATCTTTATGGTTAAGAAGTGTCGGATTAGCAAAAAAACAAAAACAACGACTCACGGAGAAAAGGATGGCTGCTTTAAGGAGAGGAGAGGAAGCTTGCCGGCAGAAACGACTAAAAATAACTGAATTGATAAAGAATAAAGCCATAAAAGAGATAAAAAACCTAACGAAAAGAGAATTATGGTATATGGGCACCGCACTTTACTGGGCGGAAGGTGCTAAAGAAAAAGTAGAAAAAGATTATAGAAGATCAGCAGAAGTGTCTTTTAGCAATTCTGATCCGGCAATGATTTTGTTTTATCTTAAATGGTTAAAAGAAATTCTGTTAATTCCTCGTCATGATTTGACTTATGACTTTTATATTCACGAAACAGCTGATTTTAAGAAAGTAAGAAGATATTGGGCTAAAATTCTTTCTATTCCAGATAGAAAAATTAGAACATATTTTAAACGTCATAAAATTAATACAAAAAGAAGAAATATAAGAGGGGATTATCATGGTCTTATGAGAATTCGGGTGAAGAAAAGTACAAATTTAAATAGAAAAATAACTGGTTGGATTAAAGGAATTGTCCAAAAAACTTTACGATGCGGGGTAGTGCAAAGGTCGCACGCCAGGCTTTGAACCTGGAAATCTTGGTCCGATTCCAAGCCCCGCAGTATATTTAATCTTGGATATTTTTTGATATTCGAAATTAAAGGGTTATAAAAATAGAGCTTAAAATATTTTAAATTATGAATAAAATACTTTATGAATAAAATACTTATTGTTTATTATTCGCGTACCGGAACAACAAAGAAAATAGCAGAAGATATAAAGAATAGGATCAACTGTGATATAGAAGAAATAAATTCTATTCAAAACCGTTTCGGCGCAAGAGGCTATCTTCTGTGCGGCAAAGAGGCAACTTTGAAAAAACCCGCTGAGATAAAACCCACTGTTAAAAATCCCGCAGATTATGATTTAGTAATAATTGGAACTCCGGTTTGGTTGTGGAACATTTCAAGCCCAATAAGAGCTTATTTAAAGCAGAATATCAATAGATTTAGAAAAATAGCTTGTTTCTGTACTATGGGTGGTAGTGGGGCGAAAAGGGCTTTTAAAGAGATAGAAAAAATATGTAGAATTAAGTCATTGCTGATTTTGCTGTTTTAACAAAAGATGTAAGTAGTTGCAGAAAAAGTTTAGAAGAATTCATTAAAAAAATTTTTTAGCGTATTTCAAATATATATTTATTAAAAAAACACGGGAATATTCCCGTGTTTCTAATCCCTGTAAAAAAATCAGAGTTGAAGATAAAATTATGTCACATTTTGTTTACATCCTTAAATGTGCAGATAAAACTTTATATGTCGGATGCACTAACGATCTTGAAAAAAGAATAAAACAACACAATGAATCGAAAAGGGGAGCGCATTACACAAAAATTCGTCGACCAGTAAAATTGCTGTATTCTGAAAAATATCCTACAAAAAGCGAAGCGTTGAAAAGAGAAATTCAGATCAAAAGATGGAAGCGCAGCAAAAAACTGGCTTTGGTCAATTTTAATAAAAAAGCAAAATTAGTCCTGAGCGGAGTTGAAGGAACTAGTCCTGAGCAATTCGGTCCTGAGCTCATTGCCGAAGGGCGAAGTCGAAGGATCAAAAGTTGGCGACGAAAAAAGAAATTGAATTTTATCAAGTTTGGTAAGCCAATGATTAAATAGTTTAGCGCAGAGGTCCAAAACTCTGTTTTTTTATATTGTTTAATTATTTTTTTGAGATATAATAAAGACAATTTAGAAATTATCAAATTTTTCAGTTAATTTTTGCGCGATTATTGCGTGATTATAAAATTATCTCTCGACAAGCTTTTCTAATTTGATAAACTAAAAGTAATATTACATGTAATCTTTGGTGCATAGCCATAAAATTATGAAAAAAAAATTAAAAATGTTTGGCAAGGAGTTAGTTTTAGATTTGTACGACTGTGAGCCAAAAATTATAAGGTCAAAAGAAAAAATTTTAGAGTATTCAAACAAGCTTTGCAAATTGATAAAAATGAAAAAATTTGGTAAGCCAATTTGCGAGAGGTTTGCTTTGGATAACCCCGTTGTTGCTGGCTACTCCTTAGTTCAATTAATAGAAACAAGTTTAGTAAGTGCTCATTTTTCAGAATTATGGAATAGGGCTTATATTAATATTTTTTCTTGTAAAGATTTTGATGATAAAAAAGCGACAACTTTTGTCAAAAAATTTTTTAATGCTAAAAAGATAAAAAAGAGAATTTTAATTCGTTGAGCTACTACTAAGGCGAATTTTTCAAAATACATAGAGGCCCAAACCTCTGTTTTTTTATTTGTTTCTCTACAAGAATACCTCGCTGTTTACGGCGAGGATGAATTGTGGCTAAGAAACAAATAACCCCGCACCAATTTTGCCATCCAAATTTTAGAATATTTGGAATAATCAAAAAGAAAATTAAATTTCTCGCAGCTCAGTCCCCGAATAGGGGCTCTGACCTTGGGTCGGAGTGAGCTGCCTCTATCTGTCTTGCAAAATTTGGTGCTGGGGTAATAAGATAGAATACACGCCATTTATGGCGTGGTTACAATGGATTTTTGTATTGTTTAATTATTTTTTTGAGATATAATTGAGAAGATGAGGAGGGATGATTTAATGAAATAAAAATATGACAGAAGTTAAAATTTTAGTTCCATGTTATACAACCCAAAGTCAGGCGCAGAATTGCGCTTCTGGCGCGGATTTTGCAAACGATCTTTATGCGTCTGATATCAAAAAATTAGAACAAAGCCGCAAAAAATCTTAAAACTCGCGAACTTTATTATTCCAGGCCACGCAGGGATGTATAAGGTTAAATAATTTTAAAAATAAAAGATTTACCAAAAATTGAAAGACCAAGAGAGAAATTAATTCAAAAAGACCTCCAGAACCTCAAAGACGAGAAACTTAATAAAATAATATGCCATACATATTCGCGGTAAACGAACCAAATTATAGAATCTGTATAGATAATCGAATTTTTGGTGTGCCAAAAACAGACAAAGCTAGGAGTCAAATTCAGAGCGTTAAAAAAGATGAGAAGTTGTTTATCTACGTTTACGGATCACAAAGGATTTACGGGTTTTATAAAGCCATATCAAATTCATTTTTAGAAAAAGCCCCTCAAAAAGGCCCATGGAATTATACAGCGACTGACGAAAAACACGGCTATTATCCCTATCGATTATTTATAGAGATTATTAAGGATTATCAACAGGGCATACCCTTCCCAAAAATCGAACGACTTAATATAGGATTAGATAGAAACTTACTTATTAGAAAAAGTGTAATTTATATTACAGATTTTCAGGCAAATATAATTGAAGAATTATTAAAAGAGTTACCGGTAAAGCCTGTAGATGGATTTAAAATTAAAAACATTGATGAATATGAAAGTCTTTTTACTCAACCTGTTACAGTAGGGGAAGGCCAAGAAAAAACATTACAAATTCTGGTTCAAAATAATCTAGGTTTGTTAGAAGATAAATTGCAACCGGTGACATCTTATTTCAATATTCAATATGGAAAATTTAAAGGAGAAATCGATGTTTTAGCAAGGGACAAAAATAAAAATTTCGTTGTCACTGAAATAAAAGTGGAAAATCTTAAAAAAGATATTTGGAGTCAACTTTTTAGTTATTCTCATGTAATTAGGAATATATATGCTAAGTTCGAAGATGTTGACGTTAGATCTTTCCTTATTTGCAATGGCTTTGATATCAAAACAATTTATTCTTACCCGGAAATCAAAAAACTTCTTCGAAGAGAAGATTTTTTAAGAGTATTTAAATATCAAACAGATTTTAAAAGAAAAATTTCTTTTGAAGAGATTCCGATAATTATTAAATAAAAAATATGGAACAAGACAACAAAAAGGGCGAAATTACCCTTTTTATTTTACATAAGGGTATTGACAATAATATAACGGTATGCTATCCTTACAATAAGATTAATTATTTATAAATTATCAAAAATATGGTTGACCAAAACAAAAAAAGAGAAAGATTCAAGAGACTAGCCGTTTATAGAACAAACCAGGTTTTAAAACGT